>Ga0180438_10004734_pt1 | contig 19408 bp, 29 predicted proteins | sample SS_ome_12_FD_132455 | JGI IMG/M metagenome (GOLD analysis project Ga0180438, IMG submission 132455) | Hypersaline lake sediment archaeal communities from the Salton Sea, California, USA - SS_3_D_2 metaG | ecosystem: Environmental > Aquatic > Non-marine Saline and Alkaline > Hypersaline >... | reverse complement strand
TGTGCCTCGGCTTGCATACCAAAGATGTCGCCAGCAAAGCAAGGGGACAGAAAGCTGTTGCGCCCATAGACGGTCGGGTTTGCCAGCGAATCATACGTGGTCGTCCAATTGTCTTTTTGCTGTGCCTGCCCGGAGGTCAGTGCCCCAAGTGCGTTGAGGAACTGAATCGCTGCCGGATTGCTGGCAAGCTGCAAAATCTGATCAGGTGTCATTTGTGGCATATCTTGTTTCTCCTTACATGCCGTACTTGTTGCCCGATGTTATGGGCAGTGTTTATTCCTCGGCCATACCTGATGTGACGGCCAAAAACTCGCCAAACGTGCGATACTTATTGCCCTCGCCGTCAACGAAAACTGGCTCGCCGTCTTTCATATGGATAGTCCCGGCTTGCGTCGGGTCTCCGCCCTGCTGCTCGGTGGTCGTTGCCTGCCCTTGCTGCTCCTTGAACTGGGCAACACGGTCAAGGGCGTCCTGTGCGGAGGACTGGAAAAATTGCCGGACACGTGCCTTGCTTGCCTGCGACATGCCTGCAATCTGTTCTTTCATCCGTTGGGCGTCGTCCATGGTGAGTTCCTTCAACACGCCCAAGGTTTCGGCGTACTGGGCTTGGAGGCCCGAAACGCTTTCCTTGAGGGCGGTCACCTCGGCGACCAAAGCTGCCAACTCGGGCACCTCAATTTCGTACTGCATATCTTTCGCTGTGCCTGCTTGCAACTTTTCCACGGTTTGCTGGACAATGTAATCAGCAAAGGCCATCAAGTCCTTCAAGGTGTCGCTGCCTGCCTGTGGTTCCTCGTCCCCATCCTTGCAGGATGCGCCCTTTTTGTCCTTGTCATCCTCGGCTTTTTCCTTGCCCTTTTTCTCCTCTTCCTCGTCCTCTTCGTCCTCATCCGGCATGTCGCCCTGTGCTGCCTTGTTGACCGCGGTCTGGGCAATAACTGCCAACTCGTTCTCGGTAAGATCTTTCATGCGCACCAAGTCCGCGTCGTCAACGCCCTTCAAAAACTCCGCAACCACATCCTCGGGCAAGCCTGCCTTCAGCAGTTTGGCTTTCCACTCGTCACGTGAAACGTTTTGTGCCATAATAAATCTACTCCTTGTGTCTATGAAATTGTGTATGCCGCGATTGCGGTGACAGGCACAGCAGGAACATCGGTTACTGTGTTATCATAGGTTATTGCTTTCGTATGCCTGACGTGCTGTATCATCGTAATCGGCTTGGGCAATACGGCTTGACACTGCTTGCACGTTATGCCCAGTATATAGTTGATCGGCCGAACAATCAAACCATTGTCACACATAGGACAATCGCCTGTCGCCTCAACCGAAAAGAAACCCTTGCTCACTTTCCATTTGCCTGCCTGCTCGCGTACCAATCTTTTCACAGCATGGGCAAATGCCGTCTTGTTCCAATACCCTTGGTCTACTTCCCATCGCCCCAAACGTTGCATCTTGTCCGTCATACCAAGCTTGAACGCCCTTACATGGTACATCCGCAGCTCAGGGAACTCGTTGAACTTGTTGGCATACCATATACTGAAATCAATGGCGTCGGTGGTAAACGTTTCGCCCTGCAAATCAACCATTTCGTACGTGCTAGTGAGTACCCATCTGTGCTGCAAGGCCTCCTTGATTTTTAGGTCAAACACGTCGCCAAGCGTACCACCATCCACTTCAAAATAGTTTCCAGCATGCCTGCTGTACATAGTTGCCAATCGGTATAGATTGGAATGTACGCCCTGCAATGTTTCAAAACGCTTGTGGAGTGCCTGCATAGCATCGTCGTATACTTGGGCATGTGGCAACAGGGCAAGCATACCACCAAACTCGGCCGTCGTAATGAAACCAATGCCCTTCAAAGCCTGCAAGCCTTTTGTCACTGCGTCTGGTACGTTTATCACCAAAGCTGCAAGATGTGCCTTGGCTTTTGCCTTGGTTGCATGGCATTTCACCACTTCACCTGGATTGTTTTTTGTGCCCTTGCGTACACATTTACCATCTAAAAAGTACGGCATGCCTATGCTCCTACAATGATGTTCCTAGTCCAATGCTGCTTGGTACGTCAGCCCCGATTGGTGCTGTTACGGTTACAGTATTTCCATCCCTGCCTACACAGTCCGGGCAGTGTTCCGCAGGATGGAGCGTCCAAGTTGCGCTATAGCTGGCAACGTTTTCCGCCTCCGCAACCTTGCTCAATTCCCAAGTGCATCGGCATTGGTTTAGACACTGTGTACTGCCATCGCCCGGAAGATATGGAAATTGTGCTTTGAGAGTGCCTGCCTGCAAACGTGTTGCGATTTTGGGCAAGCTATGCACATAAAGCCTCGCACGTGCCCTGATAGCTGCAAGGCTAATCGTGTCACGCTTTTCGTATATGGCTTGGCTAAAATCGTGCAACCATTTATATTGACCTTTTAGGTGCGCTCCAATCGTGCCTGCCTGTCGCCTTGTAAGCTTTTCCGGGGAGCCTGCCCCGACACTTGCTGCGATACGGGTAAACCGTTTTAATTCGGCCCTCATGGTTTCTTCCCATGTGCCCAACGATATCGTGCCTGCTGTAAGCTGCTCAGCAAGGTTGTCGGTCACTTGGGCATACCGTTCCATAGTTGCCTTTAATGCTATGCCCTTGTCGTCGTTATCAATGTACGGCATACCTAGTCCTCATCCGGCTTTACCAAAGCAGCGATTTCAGGCACACTGTCCCAAAAATCATACACTTCCTGGACAGCACTCTTGGGCATGATGTTACCCGTACCACGCTCCACTTCACCTGCTGCGATGGGCTTGCCCTTGATAATGGGCTTGTTTGGATCCACTTTTTCGTTGGTTTCCTTCAATGCCTTTACGCCATAATCAAGCGCATAGGGCGTCGGGTTCAGTTTGCCTGCAACAAACACAAAGCGCACCAAATCCTCAAAATAGTCCTTGTGTATTTCGCCGGACTCAATACTTATACGGTTATCGCCTACCATCCACTCAGGCAATACGCCCTTGTCGGCCAAAAGCCGTTTGAACGATGTGGCATCAATAATGGCGTCATACCCTTCAGGCGGAAATACCAGTTTTATATAGGCGTCAATCCAAGCCTTGGCAACGTTTGCAGCAACCATGTCCTCTTCAATATCGGCAGTGTCAAACGTAAAGAATACACTGGGCGGGAGCTCGGCATTTAAAAGCCGTTCAACTATGGCAATAAACTCGCCTCCACCTTTGCCCCTTGCCTTCAAGTGCTGTACTTCTGTTTCACTTGCTGTGCCCAAAGCACCTGACGAAATGGCCCAGAATTCACGCACATCAACACCAAAACACAGGGCAAGCGTTTGAACGTACTGGGTGACCACGGTTTGCCTGTCAAACTGCTCAGGGACTTGCGAAAACGACTGGATATTTACTGCGACCTTGGCATTTGGATTATTGCCTATCAACCACAGCACTTGAGGGAAGGTTAAACTGTTGTTCTTGCGCCTCTCGGCCATCCACAGTCTAATCGCTGCCCTAAATTCGGCGTCGGTCATACCTGTTACAGATGCAACACCTTCAGGCGGAAGGTTGCTAAGTTTTTCCGCATCGTAATCGTACAGGGCACTCAGCAGCAGGGCAGATTTCGCTGCCCGTTCCACAGCACACCAAGACATACCACGCCATCGTTCATCCGGCCGGAGCATACTGCAACCACGCATAAACATCCAAGGTTGATACCAGATTTCCTGGTTTGTTACGACCGACCTATAGTACATGGGATACTTGGCATTGCCTGTCAGTACACAGTTTTTACTGTCAATAGCTGCCAAGCCGTCAATACGCCCATACGGGTATGATTGGCGTGTTACGTCCCAAACAAAGCCCATATTCTGCGAGTAAAATTCAATCGCACTTGGGGATATAAAGCCTGTCCAATCATTGCCCGACAAATGCCTTGCGCTCGCAAGCATCTGTGCTGCCTGCCCTGCAAGGTTGCGCCCACCATCAACACGCCAGTTCATACTTTCGGCCTTGGCGACCATACTGTACATCGCCCCTGACAGTATACTGTCATTGCGCCATAGCTTGTCCAACCACAAGCGATGTTGATACGTACCATACGGAGGAGCCTTTTTGCTGTCCTTGGCAACACGCATTATATGACTAAACATCTGTCCTATGCCGTACCTATTTTCCTCCTCATGGTGTATATCCAAACGTGTTGGGTGATTTTCACCATCAACGCGTTCTTTCAGTTCGGCAGGCAGGGCAACTTCCTCCACTATGGCCTCATCAACAAGTTCAGCAGGCATAGTTTCAGCCGGATGCGTGTTGCCCTGCCTGTGGTACGCCCTCAGTTCACGGAACGCCCGAAAGCTTGTACGTATATCATTGAAAAAACTGCCCGGATCAAACCTGCTGTTTTGCGTTTGCTGTAAAGTCATAACCTGTCAGCTCCTGGAACGTTTTGAGTATAGCCTGCATTTCTCCCTGTGCCTGCTCCATTGCCCGTTCAGCTTGTGCAACACTGGGCACATCACCTGGAGCAACGTAATTCGGGCTATCCTTGTCTGGGTCATACATAAGGCATTTAGATACCCTTATGCCTCCACTGGTTAAAATTTGAAACTGATATATAACCTGCAATAGTGGGCATCCTGCTGCCTCATTTTTACAGCTTGCGCAAATTTCGTCAAGCCATGTAATGTGCTGCAACTTGCCTTCAGTAAATTCTGGGTTTATCAAGTCCATTGCCTGCCTCCTATACTGCTGCCCTGCTAGTATTCTACGATGTGCCCTATGGCAATTATACCCATAGATGTCAAGCCATCAATGTCATCCTGGATTACCATAACCAGTTCGTCACGCCCATTTAATGTCCATGTGCCTGCTGTACTGCCTCGTAACCGTATAGAAACTCCCCATCCGGTCACCCAGTTTGCGTTCACCCGTACACCATACTCGCCTCCACCTGCCTTGTCGGTATATATAACCTGCCCTCCACCGACAAATAATGCCATGTGCCCGTTTGTTCGTGCTGTGCCCAAGTTGGTATATTTACCTGTAAGGCCATCAAATTTGCGCAACGAAATTCCTTTTGTCAATGCTGGCAAATCGCCAAACAAGCTGTCGTCGGGCGTGGTTGCGCATATCATACCAATGTTCATGCCTGTTATATCAAAATCGTGGTTTGGCACAGAATACGTATGAAACGCAACACGCGTAGGATCGGCGTCAATAGCCATTTCCTCGGCCAATTCCTCCCATTCTGTACCAACATCCATGGCAAAGGTTATTATCCTGTCCAACGTTATCACGTTGGTTGCTATGCCTACGACATACCCGTACCAGTACTCATCATCGGTCAAGGTTGTAATGGGATCTCCAACGGTTAAACTGTGTCCAGCCGATACCGTTATTGTCCAATCACCTGGAGCAGCAGCAACAGTCAGCGTGAACGTGTTGCCTGTGTGCCTGTGGAATGGTAAAAACAGCATATCAGTGAACTGGTTTTGCACATAGGTATCAATCACTTTGCCTGTTGTGCGTGGTAAGGTTGTGACGTACATAACAAGTCTCCTACTCCACGACGTGCCCTATTGCCAAAATCCGGTACGAATCAAGCCCATCAATGTCATCCTGGATAATCATGTGCATTTCGTCCCTTTGCCCAAGCCCAGTCCGTACAAGGTTTGCCCCTCGCAATCGTACAGTGTTGCCCCAAGCATCAGGGAAGTTTGCTGTAACGCGGACAGCGAATTTTCCTCCACCTGCCTTGTCTGTATAGCTTACACGTTCTCCGCCAGTAAACAAGGCAAAATCGCCATTCGTACGGGCAACTCCATAATTGACATAACATCCCAAATCGCCCTTGTAAACACGCAACACTTCTCCATACGTTAAAGCTGCCAAGTCTCCAAACTTGCTATCGTCTGGTTCCGTATCACATACCATCTGCAAGTGTATACCTGTTATATCAAATTCTGCATCCGGCGGAGCATACACGTGAAATTCTATAGGATCGGGGTCGCCATCCACTGCCATATTGCTAGATGTCCTTGCAATGCCAGTTCCAGCAACAGTCATCACAAATGGAAAAGGCTGATCCAACGTCAACGCGTTTGTTGAAACGCTTTGTACGCCTCCATAGAAATGGTTTGCCCCTTCACCCATAGCGATTTCGCTGCCTGCTATAAACCCATGTCCGGCCGATACGTGTATAACCCTATCATTCGGTATGGTATCGGCTGTAAGGGTAATCCCATCCTGCAAGTGTATGTGAAACGGGATAAAAATGAAATCGGTATGTTGGTCTTGGATATATATGTCCAATGCCTTGCTTGTGGTACGTGGTAAGGTTACGACGTGCATCGTACGCCTCCTTATGGCATAACGGTTTCGATAATACGCAAATCAATCGCAGTCCCGTCGCCGTTTGCGTACCACGCATCCAGGGAATCGTTGTCCACAAGCTGTGCTCCACTGGGCAGTGGATACCCAAACGCATCCACGTCATCTCCGCCCATGTACACTGTTCCATTGCCTGCATTGTAAATGAGCAGGGCAAGCCGTTTGGAGTTTGTGGGCACGACTTGCATAATGGCATCACCCGGACCTTGCTTGCGCTCAAAACGTTTCTTTCCACCTGCCTGCATAACCACTTGCGACTGACCTTGGCTTGCTCCTCTTCCTGCTGGCATATTGCCTCCTTTAGAAAACTACTCCTCCGCCTGTGCTGCCCTTTTCCCAAAAGGCAAGGATTACAGCATCTCCGGCGTCGGTAGACCTGCCAAGCCTGCTCGGCTTTTTCAGGTTTTCTTTTGGCTCAACACAAACGGTTAGATACCCATGTACGTACTTGGTTTCCCATTTTGGGGCAATCAAGTCGCCAAGCAGTGTATCGTCCCTTGGCAACATAACGTCATACCCGTTTTTGGGATCAAGCATTTGGCGCATATTCCACCAAGCTGCTGACCGGACACAATTGAAGCGATACGTGTTGGTTTCGTCCATCCAACTTGTGCCTGCTCCCATGTAAACTTGTACAAGGGCGTACATGGCAATCAACTCGTCTGGGTCGTCACCAAGCCAATCAACTTCCTGCATAAGTATATCGTATACGCTTGCCCCAAGCCCACTATCCATTTCAATGTTGATTTTTGCACACTTGGGCACAAACGGCTTCAAGTTGCCTGCAACCACGGGAGCTCCCTGCTTGGCATAGTAGTGAAGTAATTCAACCCTATCGCCAACACGTTCAGCGAAAACCGTTTTATCCTTACCCATACGGGCAGTGTCAATTCCCATTCGGCGTTCGCCTCTGCCTGCTCCCGGCTTGCCTGCCTCAACCCAGTCCTCAAACCTGACCATAGCTGCCTCAACCCACTCCATCGGTATAACGCCCTCGGTGGAATCCGCAGCAAACTCGCCAAGTACACGGTTCTTGTAGACAGCACTATTCGCTCCCCATTGATGCTTGCGCTTTAACGCCCACTCCTCGCTGATGCGCCCTGCTGCAATGGCCTCCTCCAAGCGAACGTGCCTTGTGTCCCAGTCCTCCAAGCCCTCCTTATGGGCATGTATGTTGTAAAACATTCCAGCAGGCAGTCCGGGCGTACTTATGCTGAACCAATAACATTCGCTTGCCCTGCTGCCCGTCATAACCATACCTTCAGTGGAAAATGCCCCTTCAGCAGCATCCCACATGCTGTCTTCAATGGCCTTGCTTTCGTCAAAGATATAAAACATATAAGCAGCATGGGCTCCCTCAATACTTGCTGCATCGTTTGACGACACTGCGAATGCCTGCTTGTCCGTTGCTTGCATCTTTATGCTGTGGGTAAGCATTTCATCGCTGCTGTATGGATCACGGCCGACTGTTGCCCAGTCAATCATTTTAGCTGCTTTGTGTATCTCCGGCCATAGAAACTTTTCCAATTGACGCCATACAGACGCCAGTGTAGGCACACAAGCATCACCTTCCACTGTAAGCATTGCATGGTGTACAAGAATAGCTGCCATCAACGTTTTACCCAAGCCGTGAGGTCCACGGATAGCCTGCCTGCGAACGCCCATGTCAAATTTAGCTAGAACTTCCTCTTGGTAAGCTGCAAAGCTTGGGCGCAAGATTGGCATGCAATCGTACACAAAGGCAACACGGTCATCCCTGTAGGTTTTTTGAAATTTCTTGTACTTATCAACCGACAATACGGTCAATTGTACCTTATCAAAAACCTGCTGAAGAGGCTTTGTGCCTGCCCCGATAAGCTGGGATTTTGTTGGGATAAGCTGCTGCAAGGCTTGCATCAGTACGTGTACTCCTCACGGCTTCCAAGTTTATTGTTGACAAAATGGCAGTCAAAGAATTTAGCTTGGGCAATGCCAGCATGTTGATCCGTGCCTGCAAACAGTGTTGATACGTTTGTGTAATCACGGTATACAAGTACATCCACGCCGAACGATATATTGTTCACTGCTGTAATGTATCCAAACTCGGTGATTTGCCCAAAATCACCTGAACCGGGATATGTGAAAATATGGCTATCCCATTTTACAGGCGACGACCACGCTCCAGGAGCAGCACCATTATAATGGACACGCCATAGTATCAACCAGTTTGGTATATCAGCAGAATTCTGTATCCAATGCAAGTGCAAGTCAATTTGCGTGGTCGGGTCATACCTATGGCGCATCTGCTTGCTGTAGGTTGCATAATCAGTAGGATAACGGGCAGATGTTTTGAAATCCATGGTCAGGTCAACAAGATTGATAACCACATCGCTTGATGGGCTTTCCGGGCGGGATGTAAGCATCGGCCCTTCCAGGTCGTCCCATACCCTTGCATCACCATGAAATACAAGCGTACCATCTGCTTCAAATTCGGCATAGTTGCCTCCAACGACATCACCGAACTTGTTTGCTCCTAGGGTTTGTGGAGTTATAACGTACATTTTCCCTCTTTCCCAGCTTTATCCCGGCGTTTTCCGTTGTATTGCGTTTTTTAGTACGTTTTCCGGTTGTGCTGCCTCAAGCACTTCAGGCGGAGGTCCCTGAGGCCCACTTGTGCTTGAACGTTGCCTTTGCGCCCTTGGTTGTACTCCAAGGATTTGCCCTGCCTGCTGTTGTACGTTCATTGCGACGGCCGACGGCATTTGAACGGCTTGCTGAACCGTTTGTGCTGCCTGCCCTTGTATAGTGCGCAAAAGCTGCCCGACTTCCTGCAAGCGTCCACGAACACCATGCATTTCCTGCCCTGTCGCTTGCAATTGCTCCCTCTGCTGCTGATACATAACCTGCAATTCTTGGTATCTGGCATTTAATTCAGCATGCCTTGCTGTGTACTGCTGTCGTAAAGCGTTGATGTCCATTTCAACTCAGCTCCTATTGGTTTACTTGATGTCGTACATGCATACGCGTCAAAAACTGCCTGCCATTGAAAAGCATACCATATCCAAGGTCGGTAAGCTTTGCGGTGACAAACTTGGCTGTCTCAGTGTGCAACGTTATACGATGTATGTTATGTGACAGCCAATCCGTCATATCGTCTGTACCATCGTATACCATGCTTGCGCCCTGCCAATCAGCAAGCATTTCTAAGGCATAATTGTCCGGCATACGCATCACGCCATATTCCACCGTCGTGTCGCCATCCGGCATGTAAAAGTCCGGGAAAATCCAATATTGCCAATGATGCGGATTGTTGTGTACATGGTGCAACCAAGCATGGGCAAACCCATCGGGGTCAGCGTCATCACCATAGAACCGACGGGCATAATGCCGAAATTCCTCCTCGCTGTACTTGCTGGCATCGTGGGCTTGCATCTGCTCGGCAGGAATTCCAAGATTTATGCCTGCAACGTACACATGCTCAATGTGCTCTGCGAGTGCGTTACGGCATTTCTCTTCCCATTCAATTTGCGTTTCCGCTGAAATGCCGTCAAATAATACCATACCCATATCAACCTCTCAAATGCTCTCTAAGCTTTTGGGCACACTAGGTCCGGCGTTTTTACGTTTTTTCTGGGCTTGGCACAATACCACGCCTCTCCTGTACGCGTTTCAACGTGCCCTCCAAGCTGTCGCTGCCCTGCCCATCATCTGGTCCACAGCACTGACAGCTTGTAGACTCGTCCAACAAGCTTGCAAGCTTGGCTATGAGCATCATTCGGTTGTGCCCACTTGTACCATGCCCAAGTTTGGCATAATAACGGCATAATGCCAGTTCCTTCAGCTCGCGTTCATCCAATTCATTCACCCAAGGTTTCTTCACCTGTCACCTCCTTTATACCAAGCACATCCAATGGTATGCCAAACGCCTGAGCAATCAACACCTTGTATTGTTCGTACAATTCGCTTTCAGGTGCTGTGTCCCAGGGCAACTCCTCAATTTTAACGACCACGCCATCAGGCCAAATGCCGGACTCGTATGCCTGCTGTACTGGGCTTTTACCCTCGTCTATATCGGCCATCGCAAGCCTCCGTTGCATACACCAAACGCAACCAGTCCCGCCAAGAAACCGATTACAAAGAGCCAAAAAGTCCACTTCCAAAACCTTTGCCCGTATGCCTTGAAACGCCATTGCACCGATACGATGGGCGTCCACTGATACCCTTTGTAGTACCATCGGTTGCAAATAAACCACGTCCCGGCCGAGTGGCTCCACTTGCCCATGCTAAACCATAGCAGGGCAAACCGTCGCCCCATCCAAAAGTATGCGAAAGTGTTGGCTTTCACATTCATTGCCCACTTATTCAGCAAGTGCTTCATCTGTTTCGTCCTCACCACAGGGCAAGCCAAATCGGTCAAGCAAGGCCATAATCACGGGACGGTGACTGGGCACACTGCCATATAACACGCCCACTCCGTCGGTTATGAAAAAGCCCAGTTCTTTCGGTGGGTTTTCCAACGACAACCACGCCTCTTCGACCATTTTGGCATTCGCAATCACTTCAATTTGCTGCCAATTCTGCTCACCCGGATCCGTAAAGCCTACCTCGCTCATCAGTTGCCACTCTCCCATAACGTAAATGTCAGGCACTCGTCGGTTTTCAAGCCTGTGCCCGTGAATAGCGAATTCCTTCTGCTGCTTTGAAGGCCATTTCTTTTCGGGCAACCATATTGGAGGTCTGCTATCCGCTTCAGCCTGCAAGCCTGCCCGTATACGTTGCAGCTCCTCCTCGGTCACTGTGGTTTCAATAATGGCTATGCCATGCCCATGTGGGCAATCAGTATGCCCAGTATTCACTATCTCGTCAACGCCCTCAAAGCTGCCTTGGTATTCATTTTTCTCATAGTCCCTCTCAAAGCCTTCATATGCTGCTGCAAACTCATCGGCCGACATAGGGCGCAACACTTTCCCGGTCACGTAATCGGCAGGCAGTCTAGGATTTCCGCCAGTCAGTCCGGCCTCCGGTTTAATCAGCCCATCGTCTTTTAGGGGCAACTTTCCGGCCATAGCCTCCACAGTGTCAACGCGTCGTATCTGGTCATACCATTGTCGCGTACTGTCAGCAAATTTCAGTCCCGCCTCGTGCCCTATGGCCCAAGCGTCAAAGATGTGCCTTGCAGCAGGCAGGAGGGTAATCGTAAATCCGGCCGTCATTGGCAGTACATCGGCCGTCGCCCATCCATTGTTCACAAGCCATCGCTTGTCCTCGGTAGAAACGGAGCGCGGATTGAAAACGCATTGACGGACAAGGTTGCAAGCTTTGTTCATACCGTCTTGGACTTGTACGGTTTTCCAGCTATCCTGTCCAACGCGATAGCTGTCGTTGACAAGCCTGCCAAATGCCGTCAATAAATACCTGTCCTCGTTGGTCACTGGGCTGACAAGGTGCTGCTCCATCAGCAGTATCAAATCCTCGGCTGTCTGGTTGCCCTCCATAAAACGTTTCAGGGCAGTTAAAATCATTCTGTTGTCCATTTGTAGTCTACCTCCTAGTTGTGTCTAAGACGTGCTAGTGTTTCCTAAATATTCATTGGGGTGAATAAAATGCTCATTTGGGATGAGAGTAAAAGTATGCCGTACTGCTGCCCAGTGTGTCGCTCGCATCAGGGTTCAATCGTGCGTTTGTCAGGTAAGCAGGTGATGCATATACGCCCATGTACGGAACTATGGCAGGCAGGGCGCACAAAGTACGCGGGAAGCCTGTTTCCCTTGTGCCTTTTCCGTTTGAAGCGAAATGGCCCACTTTTTCATTCGATGACTCGATAATAGTAGAAGATGCCCGATGCCTGTCCTCGGCAGCATGGTTCCGAATCTCGTCGGTCAGATTGCCTAAGTCGACTTAGGGTCTTTTTCGATTGCCTATCCTCACTTAGGCTTTCTGAAGATTACCTATCCCAGCTTAGGCTATTTTTAGAAAGCCTAAGTCGACTTAGGTAAAGTGTCCGCCCTGCCCAGTCATCAGATTGCCTATCCTGACTTAGGCTATTTTTAGATTACCTAAGAGGGGATAGGCTAATTTTCGATAGCCTAAGTGAACTTTGGCAAAGTGAGGTTTGGCAAATCTCGGATTGCCAAAGTCGACTTAGGTAAATCGGAGCCGTCGCGCGCGCTGAGTTTCCTCTCCCTGAGTTGGCCTTACTGCCCACACTACACTTGATATACCAGACTGCCCATCACTTGAAATTCGCATTCGCCTGATTAGCATATGTGACTGCCCTTCTACTTGATGCCAGCTATGTGATGACATTTCTATATGAGTGTCGATGTGAGAAAGGAGTAGTGAGTAGTGTACCCTTATACCTTGCCCAGTATATGAAGACGAGTTGATGTCATATGAGTAGTGATCACTGTCATCGAAATAGCTGTGCTGTGTGCCTGCCTGAAAAAGAGATTTCTTTGCGCAAATTTTTGAGACGGCCATCGTTAGACTATGTATACGCGACCATCCCAGTGACTCGTATGTGACAGGCAGGTTATGCGACGGGTAACGAAAGTGTATCGTATGAAGTTGTTAAAGTGCTATATTAGAGCCCTCTGCTGAGAGGGCCATATATGCGAATGACTAGGGAGTATCAGTAGGAGTTGTCTGGGACACGATGACTAGTTTGGCCTTTTGTGCTGTGCCCTGCTGCTCCTGTGTGCTGCCCTTGGTAGAGCTGCCTGTAGGTTCCCTCTGTACCTGCTTGGGCGTACCACTTGTGAGTTTCAGTTTCATTTATGCCTCCACCAAAGGAAGAAACATTGAATCTGGTGCTTTGGGATTTATAGGCACATTCTGCAAGCCCAAAAGCTGTCCAAGCTGTTGCAGGGCAAGTTCTCGGTTATGAGGATCTGGTATCCAATCTGTGAGGACTTGTGCGACGGCTTGTTGTATGAGGAGGACATGTGCTGCTGTCAATGCCGTACTGTTGTTCATACGTGTAATGCGTTCAGCTTGCCTTCCTATGAGGTCCGCTTTCTGCATCGCGTTTTGCATCAAGTTTACCCGTTTGCCTGGATCCTGTATCTGGTCAAATTGCACCATCATAGTATCCAGGAGTGCCCTTTGGGATGCCAGTTCACGGGATAGGTCTAGTGGTCTGTCCATTTGGGCATAGGCAGTTATTTTGTCGGCTAGAAATTGCCTGAGGGATTGCTTGCGTGATACCAAGCCTTTGGACACTTTGAAAATTTGGTTATTTCCATTATGTAACCTACAGCGTCCAGTGGATTCGTGGTTTGTGCCCCATCCGGCCGGATTTCCGCAGCGATTGCCAACTTGCCCAATAAAGTCGCCAGATTCGGCGTCCCATACCTTTGCGCCCAAATATCCATATTCGCTGTCATCAGGTGCGCATTCGGCCTCATCAATAACGATTTCGCCTGTGTCAACCAAACGGTCAACCCTTTGATACGTTATAAGCTGATAATCGTTTTTGCCATTGGTGAGGGCTTTTACTGCCCGTCTATGGCTAGATGTAAAAGCAAAGCAGTACGAGACATCATTTAGGAAAAATGTGTCTCCTCCAAGTGTGCCTGCCCGTATATGTATCTCGGCATCCACATAATCCTTGAATTTTATCACTTTCTTTAGCTTTTGCATCATACACCTATAATAAGGGAGGGGGAGCAAGTTGGCAAGGCTTGCTCCCCTTGGCATAGTACGGGAGACTATGATGGACACTGGCAAACGCCAATGATGATACCTTTGGGGCACAAGGTACGCCCTCATGCCCCTAGGAGGTGAGTTCGGCTTGGACTTAGCCGTAACACCTAAACCTGGACAGCAAGGCAGGTTATCCACAACAAATCGGTCAAAGGCTAAACCGTTGACCGAATTTATTCAATTGTGTGCCTTGCTGTATAAGGTACAACCAGATGGGAAAAATCGATCGAGGAAGTTCTAGCGTACTGGGGAACGATCGGGCGTGAACTTGGGCAATTGTACGCGTAAAACTGGGGAACGCTTGGGGCACAGCTTTGGAACGCGGAAATAGTTGCCAGCATGGGCCATCACTAATTGATATATACGCCAATCAGCCTCATCCTGTTCACATTGGATGTATATATGCTGTGGGTACGGTACATCAGTCTTAATTTCATAAGTGTGCAACGACACTATAATCCTCCACCAAACAAAGCTTCCAGGACACAAGCTATCAATATCATAATGGTAAAACATCCGCCCATGTAAAATGCAAACACAAGCACTGACATAACTATAAACCGGACAAGCAGCAAGACGCCCTTGCAGGCATACCAAGCACTATCCAGTATCCTCATCAATGTCTGGTTCTGCATCGTACTCCTCCATTATTTCCGCATCATCCGGCTCATACTGCCCGTTATCCATAATGTTTATGCTGTCACAGATTGGGCATTGCCCGAAAGGATTGGCCTTTGTTAGACGCAGCTCGGCTTCCCTGCCTGCCCATCCACAATTCTGGCAGTATACTTCAATCCCTATGGGCATTATATCCCTCCTCATGTAATGCGTCTTGCAAACCTTCCTCGTCGGCCATATATGCGTCAAAGCCTACCTCATACGCCAGTTTTAACGCTTTATAAACATGCTGATCAACGCCTCGGTATGCAAGGGCATTTTCAATGATGTCAATCATTGCAAGGAATACGGGCAAGGGCAACACAGCAACCTCCATGCCGGGAATGCCCTTGCTTTGTGTACGTTTCAAAATGGCAACAGGCAGTGGATATTCCTCGTCGGGCTTGATTTGCAGGAGTGCGGATATACTGGGCGTTTTGCTCCAATGCTTGGCTTGTACTGCCCAAGGTTGTGTCCCATCCAGGTCACGCCCTGCCTCGGCTTCTTGGGCTTGGGTTTCTAAATGCCGTTTGGCCTCCTCAAAGCCCATCTGCTGAAACAAGTTGGCAATATAGCGTTCATAATTTGCGCCCTTGCGTCTTTCTCGCCTGCCCATCTTTACCTCCTGTTTCTACGACGTGAGTTCTGTGCCTGCTTGCGTTTGGCCTTTTTGCGCTTTTGTGCTGCCCGTTTTGCCTGCGATGCTGCCTGTTTAGCTTGGGCCAATTCAGCATCCTTTTGGCGTTTCCATTCCAAAAACGCATCAAGCATTTCCGGCGGGACTTCTGGGCTTTGGGCTTTTGCCTGCTGTACAGTGTTGTCTACTGCTGTGGGCGTGTTATCCATTTAACTGTCCTTCAATAAATCTAACTTGTTCTCCAATCCTTCAAAAACGCCATCGTCCACAATAGCCTGCATATCGGGTATGACTGCTATAGCCATATCGGCCGGATGCTTTTCGTCACCTGCAACCTTGTCAATGTCCTCCTGGTCCCAGGTAAGGGCAACACGTTCGTGGACATAGCTGTCACCCACTTTTACGGTCAACTTGGTTTCAATCTGTAGTTCCATCATGGCCTCCTATACGGTTTTCTAATCTGTTTATCAAGCCCATAAAGCCTCCCTCGCTGAAAACGTTTCGCAAGGTATTAAAGGGCGCAACAATCAATTGGATCAGTGTAGACTTGCGTACTTGGTGCATAACCTGCCCACCGACAGTATGAACCTTGCCAGTACGCAAATTGATGCCCACTCCAAGGTTCGGGTCAAAGTACGTTTCGCCATCAAACATTGCAGGCATAAAGCCATCAGGGTTACGATCAAGCGTTCGTACGGCTTGGGCTTTTATGGCCTGATTTTGCAACTTGTCACGGGTACGCTTTACTTTCCAATCGCTTATACGTTCAATGAAAGCTGCTGCCATAATGCCAAGCCGTACCACGCCCACAAGTATCATCAACCAAGTGGGCAACCATATGAGCAATTTCCAATGGATAGCTGCTGCCTCATACCACTTGGCATTCACAAGGGCAAACCATAACCAAAAGCCAAGCCCACCGACAAACACATGCTTCCACCATCCTTGCAGGGCGTAATCCATAAACGTGTTTCTGTCTGCCATGCTGTATTGCCCTGGAAGCATTTTGGTCGTATCAGGTGCTGGAGGCGGACCTCCCATCGGTGGTTGTGCCTGTGGGCTTGGTGGTACGGGAGGACTATAGCTCAATTTGCCTGCTCCTTTCCCTGTTGCTGTGGTTATGCCCTCAGCGTCTCTTGTCACATTTATAGTGTCCATCGGTCCCATCCCTTTTTGCCTATTTCCTCCAAAGCCTGCCCGTATAAAGCACTGATGTCAAGCTTTGGATAATACGGCCGACCATGCCGTCGTTGCTGCATTTCCTCATCTAGTTCTACCAAGCTGTACCAGTACTCACAACCTCCAATGTTCCGCGACAGTTTGCGCCGAGTTATGTATCCGCGTACTGCCCAATTATGGATGGTGCATGTGGCAATGGTTATCCCGTTTGCAGCAAGTACGGCTTTGAGTATGCTTGTCGGTACACGTTTCTTGTCAGCTATGTCAGCATCGGCGAGTATACTAGGCTTTACATAGGGCATATTGAAACGCTTGGCAAGCCGTTTTCGTATGTCGCATCGTGCTGTATAACTGTCCTGCCCGTACAACACGATTTCCATTTCCCAAGGCAAGCCCATTTCGTCAACGTGTACAAGCGGACTCATATTGCTGTCCTATCTACAAACGGCTTTGGAAAGTATGCCATTTCAAACACTGGTTTCACAAGCCTGCCAAACATGCCGTATATATGCCCATCCATCATAGAAATGAACTCGTTACGTTGCAGGGCACTCCGCATCCCATATACTGCTGCCTTGGCATGTGGCGCATTGAACACGACTTTGTGTGCCCCAACACGGTCAACCGACAAATCCATACAATCGTACATTGCCCAAAAAGTGTCCTCGCCAACATCCAGCAAGGCTTGCTTCTGGCGTTTGTTTAGGGGCATGCCGTTATCAGCAAAATCAATGTCGTTATGCGTCCAGTAATCAATAAGCTTTTTCGCTGCGACTGGGCCAATGGACTTCACGCCCGGAACGCCATCGCTGCCATCCCCGATAAGCGTTTTATACAGCACATAATCGCCAACGTGTATATCCATATGGGCTAGAAAGTTCTGCTTATTTATGACGCGTTTCTTGGTAGGTTGTATCACGCTGACTTGCCTGCTTACAAGCTGCAACAGGTCGTCATCCATTGACAGCACCATCACGGGTTCCGTTGCCAGTTTGCAAGCAGCAGCAATCAGGTCATCTGCCTCAACGTGCCTTGCCCGTACCACTTGCACTCCAAACACAGGCAGTATCATGCCCTCCAGCAAGCTTATTTGACGCCATACGCTTTCCCAGTCAATTCGGTCATTGCTGTCCTTGGTGCGATGGGCTTTGTATGTGGGCACAAGGGCACGACGAAAACTGGGCGTTCCACCATCAAACGCGACAAGTATACTGCTTGGATGATACTTTTCCATGGTGCTTTGTAGGCTCCGCAGAAATCCAAACAGCACACTGACGTCTGTGCCATCTTTGCGGGAAAGCGACAGCTTGTACGCGGATCGTATAGCTGTGTTATTCCCATCCACAATCAATAACATCACGTCCCTCCCTGCAAGCCTGTGTCCTGGTTTGCTGCCTTGTGTACGTACTTCACACTGGACTTGTAAATCAGTACACGTTTGCCTTTGACCAGAAGTGTCAAGGTAAACTGGTCATACCCAAGCAGGTCACCGACCAAGGCTTTACCATCCACAAACACAATCTTCACTTGGATATCTGTGTGTTCGTATAGATAGTTGGCTTGGCTATGCTCATCAACGACAGCGTTGATCATCTTTTTGTTAGGTGTACGGCTTTTGTTCTTTGGCATTGTAGTCCTCCTTATAATGTACAACTAGGTATCAAATCAGGTCTGTGCCTGCATACCACGCCTCAATTTCATCGTACAGCACGTCATACAAGCTGTCATAAAGCGTTTCAAAATCTGCCTTGCGTATCTTGTGCTCAACGCCCTGTGGATCAGTGTACCTATACCATCCACCTGTATACTTTATAATTTTAGCATCTTTGAGGGCGAGGAAAGCTGCCTCAACCTCATCTATGCCATGCCCAAAGTAGATAGGCAGTTTGGCAGTACGAAACGGAGTGGCAACCTTGTTCTTTTTCACTGTTGCCCTTGCTGCAATGCCCACAACACGATCGCCCTCTTTGATCTTGCTGCCCTGTGTAAGCTGGACGCGGATACTGCTATAAAAGCCCACCGAATCACCGCCGAACGTTGCAACGTTGTCACCGAACATCACGCCCAACTTGGTTTTCTGTTGGTTTATCAACACAAGGCTGATTTGCTTTTGGGCAATGGCTCGGGCGTTTTTGCGCAAGCCTTGACTGATAACGCGAGCATGGGTAAGATAACCAGTGTTGCCCGTCTCCTTGCCCATTTCGTCCATACTGCTTGTCGCTGCAACACTGTCCCAAACGATGACCATTTTGGTTTCGTCATCAACGCTTGCTATAACGCTTTCCATAATGGCAAAAACGCCTTCAACCGTGTCAGGTGCTGCATACAGCAAATTATCCACATCAACGCCCACAGCTTTCATTATAGGCAGGCTCCCGGCGGATTCGCTGTCCAGGTATACTCCTACACCATCATCGTCCTGTATACTGGCAATTATTTGGGACGCGACGAGGCTTTTGCCGGAACTGGTTTTGCCAAATATCTCAACGATACGTCCGTATGGCAAACCTCCTCCCATAATAATGTCCAACACTGGGCAACCAGTGGATATCCAACCACGCACATGGCACAAGCTGTCCTCATCGCCCATCATCGTGGCATGTACATCGGCCTTTACTGCCTGCATAGCTGCAAGCAATCGTTCACTTGTACTTTGTGCCTTTTTAGCCATCGTCTACCTCCTTCAACGGCTTTTGCCAAAAGCAAACCACGTCCATATCAATAAACCAAAGCCCAGATTTCAAATGCCTGTATTTCCACAGGTTTCGGTTCTTATTGCCCTTGGCAACCTTGCCTCCCTTGGTTTCACCAAAAGGGCGCATCACCCTGCCCAATAACCGGAAATAACTGCTAAACAGGGGATACAGCAAGCTATCCAAT
>Ga0180438_10004733_pt1 | contig 19409 bp, 25 predicted proteins | sample SS_ome_12_FD_132455 | JGI IMG/M metagenome (GOLD analysis project Ga0180438, IMG submission 132455) | Hypersaline lake sediment archaeal communities from the Salton Sea, California, USA - SS_3_D_2 metaG | ecosystem: Environmental > Aquatic > Non-marine Saline and Alkaline > Hypersaline >... | reverse complement strand
CCCTGGCCTTGTTTGTCAAGGGGTTACGTTTGAAGGCTGTCGCCTGGTCTTTACTAATAAAGTAAAGAATGGGGATTGCGTTACACTTGACACATGGGTTACACTATGCATTGTAGTGATTGACTACATACATAAGAGGAAGGACATGGAATACATAGTACACATAGCCATAGCAGTGCTGATCATTGGCCTGCTGCTTCTGTTGTTTGTGCAAGCAAGACACCTGAAGCAATACATGCACCAGGCACATCAAGCTGAAGAACGTGCCAAGCAGGTGCGCCCATTAACCAAGCGCGAGACTGCCATCCTTTGCAGTGCCAGGGTGAAGGACAGCAAGCGCCGCGCAAGACAAAGGAAGGGACATGCAAGGACTAATTGAAAAGCTGCATGACATGGACGCGCTTAACATCAATCAGATTGCCTATGACAAGCTGAATGAATTGCTTGAGCGCTGCACCATTAACCTGGTCTGCCAACTGACACGCATCAGCAGGCCCACACTTTACAGATGGTTAGACACTGACCGCAGCCTGGAAGAAATGAACACCATGCAGGCGGCATGGTTCATCCTGGTCTGTGAAACATCACCAAAGGTGCAGATGCTGTTGCAGCGCCCACCTTTGTCACACCCGCGCCTTGCCAAGCGCTTATTAGAGGAAGAAGACAATGCCAAGATCGGAACAGAAGATTGATGACAAGGCATGGCTTGAACTGCAAGTCATTGCTGCAATCAGTGGGCTGAAGGAAGTGTCACCTGATCACCCTTTTGTGGTGGCAATCAGGGCAGTGCTGGACAGACCCACAACACCTGAACAACTGTCACTTGACCTTGACTGATTGATTGTTCTCCAAAGCCTTGACCCTTTCATCTAATCGGGCAAAGGCTTCTATAGACTCGACTCGGTGGCTATGTACTTCACTAGCCATCGTTTCGAGTTTTCTAATTATGCGGTCAGTGCTTTCCCTGATGGTGGTGGCCCATGACCTGAAGCCCCAGGCAAAGCCAGCAACAAACAGCGCAACCACACCTTCAAACAGGTAATCAGCCAATCACTTCTTCCCATTCTGCCAGGCACGCGCCAGGTGTGCAGCAAAGTAGAAGCCAATGATGATGCTGAAGGGTGTGTTGACCACATCTTCAAGGGTGTAAAAGATGCGGTCACTGTAGGCTTCCATCCAGGGATGGACAGCGATACCCAACAGGATCAACACAGCCCACAGACCCACCACAATGACCGCAATCAAGCGCCTGGCTAGGTTCTGCGGTTGAGTAGCAGCCAGGTACTTCAACAGGTAATCGCTCTTTTCCTGGTCAGTGAACCATGCCTTGTCAATGCCACTGATGATGGCTTTGGTGGTGTCACTTGATCCGAATATCTTTGCAAGCAGCTTCTTCATCTGCACTCCCTGTCATCTGGTTTGACTGTGCATAGTTCATCAATCAGTTCTTCAAGTTCTTCAAGCAGCCTTTCATCATCAGGGTATTCACGCAGTTCAGCACGCACTTCCCGAATGTCTGCCTTGATCAAGCGCACTTCAATGCGTTCCACATCAGCAGCACTGGCAAAGGTGTTGAACATATACACCACACCAGTGGCTGTGCCCACCAGGGCAGCCCAGATGGTTGCCAGGTTAAAGGTCAAGGGCACGTGCCGGGATCATGGCTTCAATGTCAGGCAATGGCAGCATGTCGCCTGGTGGCTGCCGCAGCGCCTGTTCAAGCGCCACACCCTGGGCCTGCACGCTATTGGCGGCAAGCTGCTTTTCAACCTTCAGGATGCGTTCAGCAACCTGGTCTGCTATGTGCTGTTTTGGAAATCTCATTGTTCTAGCGCCCTTTTGACTCTAGGATTGGTTTCTGCCATTTCTTCAAGTGACCTGGGTGGTGGTGAATCCTTGCCAATGCCCAGCCAGTTGGTGAAGTTGCCCCAAGCATACTTGGCATTCAGTTTGATGCCTTCATCAGTGTAAGGGAAGATGGCATCACGTGCTGCCCTTTCAATGTCTTCAGTGGGTGCTGTCGCCACGTTCTTCAGCGGTCCAGGCACTGAAGCAGGCACGCTGCTGACAATGCGGAAGTTGTCACGATACTTGGCAGGCAGTTCAGCATCATCTGCCATGTCTGCATACCTGGCTTCCCTGGCAAGCTGATATTCAGATGCATTGCCCCTGATGTTCATAAGCAGGCCCATCAGTTCCTGCCGCTGTTCCGGCAGCATGGTCTGACCACTGCGGGCCTTTTCCATGAACACATTGGCCTTGTCCCAGATGCTGCCCAGGGCACCCACTGCTTCAGCTTCTTCCTGGCGCACCACACCTGTTGGGTCAAGCGCTTTGTTGATCAGGATGCCAGCAGCCCACAGGTCTGAAGGTGTGCCATTTTCCAGGGCAGTCAGTGCGTCCTGGGTGGCCCGCATTACATCTTCATAGCCTGCTGATTCAGCCCTGAAGTCATCATTCATGGCTTTGAAGCGGGTGTATTGCTGGTCATCCAGGTCACGCTTTAACTGTGCATCAGCCGCTTCTGCTGTGATGCGCTGTTCTTCCTGGCGCACTGTGTATTGGTTCAGCCTGTCATTTGCTGCTGACAGCATCTGTGCGCCCTGGCTTTGCAGTTCAGGTGACGCTGAAGCCATCATCTGCATGGCAGCATCAAATTCAGTCTGCATGGCTGACAGTTGTTCCAGGTCATTGTCATTGGTGGCAGTCAATGCCAAGCGGTCAATCTGGTCATAGAACACCTTGCTGGTTTCACGCATGGCACCAGTGTCAGCCAGGTATTCATCAATGGCTGCCTGCTGTTCCTGCTTGCCCAGGATGCCCTGCGCCAAGCCCATCAACAGGCCACCCACAGGCCCAAGAACCCAGCCCGCTGCCACTGCTGTGGCTATGCCTTCAGGCCATGCAAAGTCAGCTTCATCCTGACCCTGCATGATGAAGTCATGCCTGGCTTCACGCAGCTTGGCGGCATTGGACACGTCATCTGCTGCGTCATTCTGCAAGGCTAGCAGGCTTTCAAGTTCCTGTGCTGCTTTGTTAGGCATTTAACAAACCCTCATAATTGACCAGGTCAAAGCCATCTTCATCCTGGCTGACAAATTCAGCAGGTACTTCATCCGACATGACACCCTGGGACCAGGTGCCCCAGATGTACTGGAAGACATACCAGGGATGACCGGCAATGGTGCCCACCCGCTGAATGTGCTGCTTCAGCCTGCGGTCAGAACTGATGCCCACACTGGCGCTGCTTGACTTGGACTTGGCAGACGATTCACCAAACGATTCAGACCAGGCTGCCGCCCAATCCGCTGAAGCACTTTGGCTGCTGCCCAGGACAGTTGGCCCGCCCAGGATGGCTGACAAGCGCTCATAGGGTGCCATGCCCGCACTGAAGCCCCGATCTGCCACACCCATCAGCGTGCCCATGCCTGCAAAGGCTGTCTGTGCGCCGCTGATAGCGTTTCCAGCCAGGTTTGATGCTGCCATGTCCCTGGCTGCTATATCGCCCGCACGCAGCGCTGTGGCTCCCCTGGTGAACTGATTGCCCACTTCCCGCATGGCTGCGCCCTGGGCCACACCCTGGCGGCCACCACCCAGGGCACCCCCGCTGACTGATTGGCTGGTAATGCCTGGCAGCAGTTCTTCATTGAAGAAGTTGCCCAGGTCTTCCTGTAGCAAGTCAATCTGCTGCTGCAATACCGGGTTCTCCCCGGTCAGCCTGTCCTGCAAGTAGGCAGTGCCCGCATCCCCACCAATGGCACCCATGAAGTCCATGCCGCTGCCAAATAGCTGATTGGCTGCGTCTGTGAGCATGGAAGGGTCAAGCCCTGCCGCTGCCCCTTCAGCACCACCAAACATGCGGGCAAAAATGTCTTCAAAGGCAATGCGCTGATCTGATTGTGATGCGCTGACACCACCACTGTCTGACCTGCTTTTTGCTTCTTCATAGCTGGATGAAGAACTTGAAGATGATGACTTGCTTGCGCTGAATCCAAACATATTTAACCCCTAGTAAGTCCACACCCTGGGCCTGCCATGTGCGGGCGGCAGGTCATCCAGGTGAATGAAGCGCTTTTCATACGGACCCTTTTGATTGATACCAATGCCGGTCATCCAGCCACCCAGCACACACTGCTGAACCAGGTGGAAGGCATCTTCACCTGACACCAGCACATCAGCAGCCCTGCCTGTGGTGTGTGGCCCATCAAAGCCTGTGCTGCTGATGCGTTTATTATACGCGGGACACCTATAACCGGAAGTGATGATCATAGCCTTGCCGCTGCGCTCCCGCAGTTGATCCAGCTTGGCAATGAATTCAGTATCCATTTCCTTGCCATCACTGCGGCAGTCACCACACCTGCAAGCAAATTCAGCAGGCTTGAAGTGCTTGATTTCTGCCCAGCTAATCACCGAATGACCCCCGCAGGCTGTTGCGCGGTTTTGGCATACGCTGCTTGACGTTCATCTGCTCGGCAGTGCGCCTGGTGATTGCAATATATGCCTGGCTGGTTGGCAGTTGCAAAGTGCCTGCGCTAAGTGCTGCAAGGGTGTCATCATCCAGTTCATCAGGCATATACGCCAATTCAGCAATGGGCGCTTCCCAATTTGCAGGTGAACTTAGGGTGGCTTCACCAATCCAAAGTTTTGTAAATGACCATGACTTGGTGGTGTCACAGGTAAGGTCAGCAGATATTTTGGTGCCACCATTAAAGTGTGCCGCATTATCTTGGAAGAACCTGGTAGCCACCTTGAATTCTTCTAATGGGCTAGTCACTGCGCCGCCACAGGTCATGGGATTGCCGGTATATCCCCCATTGGTGAATGTCATGGTGATGCCACCATTGTTGATGTAGTGGGGTAGCCTTTGGGTGGTGCTGTTACTAGAACATTGCACAAGGCCAAAGTCATTCAGGGTGCCACCACCTTCTGCACCACCTGAAAACAGTGCGTGCATAAACCAGGAACCTGTGCCATCTTCATTCAGCCATGACACATCTGATGAATACAGTTGATCTGTGTTGCGCGTGGCAGTGGTGCCTTCTGTGAAAATTACGCTGGAAGGGAAGCGCGATTTTTCAAGCTGGGCACCCCACACAAAGATTGAAGAAGTGCCATCCCTGGGTAAGCTGATGCTGCCGCCTTCAGCCACATCAATTTCAAAGTTGCCAGTGGTATCAACTGCATCAGCAGTGAAGGTGGCCCAGCATCTGTAAACCCCATCACCATAGTCAAGGGTGCCAGCCCTTAGAATGTTGGCACCAGATGCCCCAATGCTTCCATCTGTAAGGTCAAAGAATTGGGTGTTGACTCCAACATTGTTGGCAAAGTCAAAACGCACCTGGTCAGACCCATCAGCTTTGACAAAGCAGGACATGCAATAAATTTGGTTGACTTCTACTGTCTTGCCATTTTGGGTTACTGCAATGACACCTGACCCACCACCATTATCATCTATAAGTTGATCCATTGTGGCAGCGCCACCCGGACCTGCTGACTGGTCAGTGTTGATGACCGCATTGCTGCCAGGTGTCCAGGTGGTGCCAAAATCAGTGTTATACAGCAGGATGTTTGTCTTTGTCTTTTCAGGAAGATAACCGCGACAGACACCATTTACATCATGTTCATATCGTTCCACACCAGTGGCAGCGCTTTTGATCAGTGTGTCACTGTCCCTGTAAGTGGCAGCAGTTGCCCTGGTCAGCACAGGCAAAGGCCCGCGCCTGGGTTGCAGTGTTTTATCTACTGCAAAGTTGTAATGCATGGTTGGGTTGAGATTCATACAAACTCCCTGGGCTGCCATCCAAAGGGCAGGTTCACATCTGTGATGATTCCATCAGGCATGTACTGGTCAAGCGTGTCAGGTATGTCATACATCACCTGGCCCTGGTCATCCAGCAGTTGACTGCCATCAGGCAGCCATGCGCCCAGCATCTGCGTGCCAGGGAATTCCTGCCGGAAGGCATTGACCTGGGCATTGATTGCCCCATCACGTTCATCAAGGATGACACTCCAAAGGTGCCAGGACTGCGGGCCTGATGTGCGCACTGCATACATGGGCTGAACCACATCAGGATCAAGCTGCCCATCAACAAAGGCAGCCGCAGGGCCAACATTGTCTTCAGTGCCCCTGCGGTTGTTCAGTTCATTGTGGTCATCTTCAGGGATGCCCAACCATACATTCACATAGGTCACTTGATAAACTCCCTGCCGCTTCCAAAGCCATCAATTTCATAGTGTATATCAAACTCCAACAGCCGCACATCAGCCCCATAGGTGTCAGCCGCATCACCCCCAATGCGTGACAGCTTGATCAGCAGCATGTCAGACAGTTCATTGCCTACCATGTCAATCCAATCAAAGGCACTGATCAGGTGTTCATCTGCCGTGTTGTTGTCAGGCGTGCCTGGCACAGTGCTGGTGGTTGACAGGGTGGTGAAGGCAGCATCCATGACTGCGGCAATGGGTGCCTTCTTATAGTCCAGTTGCCAGTAAACATTGCCAGCCGCTGATGTGGTCTTCTGCCAATGCACATGCGGGTGAATCTCGGTTCCTTCCCGCCAGGGGTGGGGCATCTGTACCTGGAAGAAAAGCACTTCTGTGCTGGCAGCATCAAACAGCCAGCCACCATTGGTGGTGTCATAGTCAGGATCAGATGCCAGCCCTGGTGGATTGGCTGCCGCTGCCGGGAAGCGCAGGTCATCCCACAATGGATTTTTCACATTGATCAGGTCAGCTATGCGCTTCAGTTCATCATCAAGGAAGTCACGCATCTGCTGACTGACTTCAGCAGGCACTGGCCTGGGTTGATAGTCAATGCTGCCGGTCATCAGAAGTAACCCCGCATTTCCAGTTCCAGGTCAAGCCCTGTGATCTTCCATACATCACTGCCATTGCTGGTGACTTCAATGCTGATGTAGCGCCCCTGGGCAAACAGGTTGACCACCTGTTCAGGGTCAGTGACTGTCACTGCTGATGACCAGGTGATGGTGTCATTGGGTGACATTTGCCCGCCTGCCCTGAAGGTCAGGCTGCCGTATTGCGCTGCTGCTTGCAGATGGATGCGGCGCAGGAACTTCACCCTGGCACTGTCACCAAAGTCCATTGAATACTTGGCAAGGGTTGCGCTGACTGTTTCCGCATCATCCACGTCCTGCTGATCCATTTCATCAGTGTGGATGAACACCATGCTGTCGCGTGCTGCCGCCAGGGTGGAACTGGCCCAGGCGCCCACAGCATCAGCCCAGAATTCTGTGCGGTCTGCCCAGGTGTTGCTTTCAGCCTGGTCATTCACAAAGCCCACAGGGGCATGTGTCAGGTTGGGCAGGTCACGCACACCAAAGCTGTCCAGTTCCACGTTATAGACCAGGGCAGTGTTGCAGAACTCCGAACCGGATGCTGGGAAGCCAATGATGACTTCATGTTCTGCACGATTGTAGGCACAAAAGGTGTTGGGATAGTTGGACTGATCCAACTGGTTGAAGAACCAATCCTTGACCCTGGCTTCACCCAAGCTGCGCCTGCTGCTGCCATCGGTCAGGACAATGTCACCGTCAGACACAACCAGGTGCATCCCGTTCACGTCACAGACACTGCGCCTGGTCAGTGCGCCTGACGTGCTTTGCACCTTGCGGAAGTTGTACACGTTATTGCCACCCACATAGACTGCCTGATAGGTCGCTGACCGCTTGTAAATCATCAGGCTGTCACGCATAGGGTAGGCACAAATAAGCCCGCCAGGACTGTCTGCCAGTTCCACGTCACCTGCTTCATTGCCTGCTGCGGGTGTCCAACTGTCTGGGATGGTTCCAGGTTCTGCTGCGTCTGACCACTTGACCAGGTTGTTGAAGTCACCACCTGGGCCTGAAATGTCCAGGGCAAAGATGTGATACAGGAAGCAGGTGATGAAGCCACAGGATTCTGTTGCGGTCCAATCCGTCAGGGTTGCCAGGTTGCCTGGGCCTGCCCAGAACACAGGTTCATCAGCCCCATTGTTGATGATGGGCACACCATTCAAGACACTGCTGCTGAAGTCCACAGGGTTGTTGACTGTCTGCAACAGGGCATTGTCACATTGGGTGGCATTCGCACCTTCTATGTACCAGGCAGTGCCATCTTCTTCAAACAACAGCCAGTAATTGGTGCCGCTGTTTTCCACGTTCAGTGCGTGCATCAACTGACCAGGGGCGGCAGTTGCCAGGGCAGTGCCATAGACAGACCTGCTGCCAGGGATGCGCTGCGTGAAGCCACCCCTGACAATGACATTGTCCATCAGGGTGAAGAAGTCAGGCCCAACTTCATGGGCAGGCACATCACTGATGAATCCCCTGGTGGGACGCAGGCTAACGGTCTGCTTTGGATAACTCATATTTCAGTTTCCGCATTGCCGCGATAGTAGCCAGTGGCAATGATGTTGGTGCCGCCTGAATCGGTTGCAATCTCAATTTTCAGCGTGCCCCTGGAAAAGTCAAAGCCTGGCCCAGCCTGCCACAGCCAAGAACGGGTGCTTGCCAGGCTGTGCCAGGTGTTCAATGCAGGCCCGCTGTCAGGATCGCTGTCAGCATGGTTGGTGGCGCGTATATAGTAGGTCTGGTCAGGCGTGCTGTGGGTGGTTTCGCCTGGCTGTCCATACCATTCAGGTTCATTGTAGGCATTGCCCGATATTTTCACCAAGTCACCATTGGATTGAAATGACCAGCCTGCATTGGCAATGCCTGGATCAATTTCAAAGTCACTGTCAATATTGGGGCTGGCTGAAATGCCTGACAGGATCACCCTGGTGTTAGCGAAAAACTGCTTCCATACACCACCCACTTTGACATAGGCATTGGTGACTTCCTTCCAGGTGCCGCCAACCTTTGTATGCAGTTTGTTGACGCGCTTCCAGGCACCACTGACCCTGGTGTGCATGTCCATTCTAGGCTTCCCGTTCTAGCCAAATGTCGCCATTAGAACCACCTGATGGGGCACTGGTGCTGACGTAGATCTCACCACTAGGCAGGGTGCCATCATTGTGATTCAGCATAGGCTTGCCTTCTACTTCCACCTGGCCTGCACTACCCCTGGTCAGGGTGGTATCGGATGCGTGCCCAAGTTCAATGTCAGCCACCTGCGGGCCTGTGGTGAAGTTCCACTGACCGCTGATGGTTTCAGCCGCTGACTTGTCAACCAGATTGGCTGCCAGGACACCATCATAAGATGTGGCAGTCATGGCACCACCCACCAGGTTGGTGAATGTCCAGGTGCCAGTGATGGTTTCAGCCGCGCCTTTGTCCACCAGGTCAGCCGCTGCAATACCATCATAGGTGGTGGCAGCGATCGCGGCAGCAGTCAGCGTGCCAGTGAAGGTGGGGCTGGCTGACAGTGCCAGGTTGCCAGTGCCAGTGGTGCCAGTGACACCCACCAGATAATTGCCTTCAGTGGGTGTGAAGTTCACAGCCGCATTGATGTTGGGCCAGGATTGCTGCACACATTTCTTGATCAGACGCAGGTGATCGTCACCCTGGCTGACAGGGTCTGTGGCATTGACCGGGTTGGATGGGTTCAGGTCATCGATGTAATCGCCAGTTTCAAGTGCCATTAGTAACTACTCCCGCCCGCAAAGTTATAGGAAGGCGCAACATTCGCGCCACCAATTTCCCGCGCCATCTGTTCATTCAGGTCACTGACAATCTGGTCAAACATCTGCGCTTCATCAATCATTAGCTGCCTGTCCTGGGTGTGGTTGTATAGGAAGGCTTTGGACCCTGACATATACAATGTTTCATGGTCAGTCAGAAGGTCATTTTCATCACCGTCTGCACTGAAGGGTGCAGGCGTGCCCATGTAGGTCAGGTCAAACACGTCAGCAGTGCCAGGCACACCCCTGAATTCAATGGTGCCATCACCATACTGACAGTATTGCACCACATCAGTGGTGGCTTCCAAGCGCCTGATTTGACCAGGTGCCACCCTGATGATGCCATCACCCTGCCGCCCCTGAAGGCGCAGGCTGCGAATCTCCAGCAGTCTGCCTGGCACATTGTAGACACCATCACTGACCCGGTCTGAATCGGTCAGGGTAGTGGTCAGAAGGTAGGCACGCAGTTCCCGCCTGATCAGTCCTTCACACTGACGCACGAATCGCGCCACATGGGTGGACAGGTCTGGCCTGTGCGTGTCATCAAGAATAGCCTGCTTCAGTTCACCGTAATTCATTTAATGATGATCCCCTTCTGTGATCGCTTCACCTGGTTGGGTGTCCTGGTCACAAGGTACTTTTCACCCACAGGCGAATTGCGCAACTTCTTCCAGGCAGCCAGCCTGACTGCGTGATCCTTGCTGACCAGGTTGGGATAAATTCGGGCCAACACTTTCATGTCTTGTGTTGGGATGCGGAAGACCACTTCACCATCTTCCAGCTTGCGTGGGGTGGGCAGGCGCTTGTCTCTGACTGCATGGTTAGCGTCAAGGATTATTTTTCTGTCGCTCATATCGCCCCTAAGTTGTGACCAGGTGAGGCGGGAAGGTGCCCCACCCGGTCACTGTGCCGCGCCAGTATTAACTAGCGGTCACTGCTGCGGTGTGATCAATGTCTGCGATCATGGCATGTGCATCTTCGCGGAAACATTTGGTCATCCAGGTTGTGGACAGCATACGCATGTCACTGTGTCCGGTCTTGCCCAGCACATCATTGCGATAGCCACCCAGGTATGAAAGGCCCAGGTAGGCAGGGTCAAGGATGAACACGTCAGCCGCTGTTGCAGTGTTGTACTTCTGCTGCAAGCGGTTATCCACCAGTGACAGGCTGATGCCAAAGTCAGACAGCACCACTGTGATCCAGCCCTGTGCTGACTGCGTCTGCGGGCTGACACCCTGCACGTTCGCAGTTGGCGCGGCGCGGTACGGATCACCACCACTGCCAAACAGGAACGTGTTGATGGCTTTGATCACTGCGGGAATGGACATCAGCACAGATGGGTAGCCACCTGCTTCATAGACTTCCTGAATGCGGTCACGCACATTCGTCCAGGTCAATGCCCTGATGGTTCCTTCAGTGGGTGCATCCACCACTTTGGTGCTGGTGTTGAAGCCACCCGCTGACCCGGTTGCGCCAAAGTCAGTATTGGTAGCAATCCAGGCACCCAGTCCTGCGGTCTTGCCTGCTGTGCTGTTGCCATCATCAGCAACAGATGCCTGGCGGCCAGTTGCAATGGCTTCCACATCACGGCGCAGGTCAAGCAAGCGCTTTGCGGTCTGGTATGCCATGCGACCAACCGACCCAATACTGTCAATGGCTTCAGACACATGCGAAATGCGCACAGTCTTGTCACTGATCTGCTGCCGGTTGCCAACACGCACACCCAGCTTGGTGTCATTGCCAGATGCGTCACTGCCATCCACCACTGCATTGCTGGTGTCCACAGCGGTCAGGTCATCTTCAGTCCATTCTGAATAGGGTGCTGAATGTGACCCGCTGCGCACCATGTCAGTGAATGGTGTGGGGATGCCTTCATCAAGGTTGTAGACCGTGTCCATCACGTCTTCACGGATCAGACCAGGTGCTGCCAGTGCTGCCGCTAAATCAGCAGCGTCAAGGTTTGCGGTACTCATAAGCGAGATTCCTTAATCAACATTAGAGAAAACAGATTCCAGCTTGTCACGATAGTTGCCCCTATCAACTCCCGCCAGGGGCTGTTTCTGAGGTGCCTTCCTTGCCGGTTTTGACCGGGTGGAAGGGTCAGGCTTCCCAGCCTTGACAGCAGCCAGTGCTTTCCTGATGCGCTGTTCACGCAGATAGTTGTCCCTGATGTATTTGACTTGCCTATGGTCAGCAACACGTTCCAGATGGTCAACCGGGTAGCCATACTGCTTCAGATGGTCACTCATGCCTTCCATGTCTGCTTTGCGTGTATCTGCGTCAACCCATTCAGGTATCACTTGCAGGGTGCGTTCGCGTTCCAGCTTCATCTGGGCTGCGTGCTTGTCCCTGATCTTCTGCATGACTTCAGGCGCGATAGCCTTTTCAGGAAGTGCCTGCATGATTTCACGCAGTTCTTCCTGGGCCTGTAGCATGTCAGCTTCTGACTTTGTCTTGCGTTCCTCAAATTCAATTTCGCGCAAGGCCAAATCATCCTGCTTGGCATAGTGGTCTTTCAGGTTTTCAATGGTCACAGGTGTGCCATCTTCTGCCTGGCTGACTTCCAAGCCATACAGGTCATCCAGTTCCAAGCCTAGCTGCCCAGCCAGGTCATTGAACTTGGTGATGGTGCCTTGTTCCTGGCTCCCGCCTTCAGCACCTTCAGGCCCGCCAGGGCCAGGTTCTTCTTCAGCCAGCAGTTCACCCAGGTGTTCAATGCCTGGTTCTGCTGCTTCAATCGTTTCGGCTCCCGCCTGATTCTCTGATTGCATCGTCAATAGCTCCCGCTAGTTCATCCAACTGGCGCAATGCTTGCCACTGTTCTTCACGCTCCCGCGTATCAGTGCTGTTGCGCCAGGTTTCATAAATCGTGTCACGCCTGGTTTCCAGAATTTCCGGCAGCAGTCTGTTCCGCGCCAGTTCCCGCGCTGCCGTTTGTCTTTCCTGTTTGTTCATTGGCTTCCTTCCTAGCCTTTGCCAAGTCCACTGTGGCGCTGCCCACAATCTTGGCTTCTTCTACTTCCACACCCAGGATTTCTGCAAAATACTTGAATTGCAGGTCACTATCCTGACGATACTTTTCAAAGGCCAGGCGCATCTGTTCCAGGCCAAAGGCTTGCTGCATCAATGTCTTCTTCTGCATGTCAAGTTCAGCCGCTGACTTCTGCTTGTCTTGCAGCGCTGCCTGGGCGCGATCACTTTCAGGGTCAATGAAATACTGTTCAGGATTCTGCACTTCTGCCAGGCGTGCCCAATCCATCATGGCCCGGTTGAATCCATCCAGGTCAACCATGACTTTATCCATGCCCCGGTCAGCCAGCATCATCTGCGCATTGATCACTTCAGACATTGCCTGCACCCTGCGGGCACGTTCCCCTGGCGACATGCCAGGCTTCACTGTGACGTTCTGACGTTCCGGCCAGGTGGCTGGCTGAACATACTGCCACTTGCCATTGCGCTTGATGGGCACAGGTTCATCAAAGTATTCACGCAGCGTGCGATGTGCCAGCAGGAACACGTCCCTGATCAGCGTGCTTGCAATGGTCTTCATCATGGCAGCGCTTAACTGTTCCGCAACACTGTAGGCTTTTTCCAAGCCCTGGCTGCCCATCCTGTCACCACCAATCTGCATCTGGGCTGTCTGCAAGTCCAGGGCAGCGCCGCCCATTTCACTGCGTTCCCTGGCAGTGCTTTCCAGGTTTGCCAGGATGTTGCCACTGGTGTCAGGCACAGCCAAAGCCATCAATGCCTGGCGTATGTCAGACACTGTGGGCTTGACCCTGACCATGTTATTGACGCGCCCATCAGTCACGTCATCCACATTGACCACACCATCAAAGCCAGCCAGCCTGTTCTTGGTGGTGGCATTGACGTTGTCAAGAAGTGCCCGCCGCAGGGCTGTGCGCATGTCCTGGTTCTGTTTCAGTTTGTCATACAGGCTGATGCCTGTGTGTCTGTGGGGGTTCAGGATGGCAGTGCCTGCGGCCAGGCGACAGAAGGGTGTGGGCTTATCTTCCAAGATAACCCCATCAACATAGCTGATGCAGACCCTGTGCAATTCATCAATGCCATCACCACCATCCACCCTGACATAGACTTCATACCATTCAACCATGTCCTGGCTTGGGTCTATGGTCTGGGTGGGCTTCTTCACATTGCGCGGGTTGCGGGCATTGCTTTCAGCCTTCAGGTCATGCTTGTGTGCAGTCAGGCCCATGACCTTCTGCCTGGGAAAGCCCAGGGCAAGCAGGTCAGACCTGGAATCCAGGTGACGTTCAGCCACTATCGGGATGCCTTCCAGGGTGGGGTGGCACCATTCCGAATGGTAAAGGTAGTTTTCCAGGGGCACTGATTGCATGACAAATTCCCTAGTGGTCACTTCCACTGTGACATGCAGTTCCAGGGTGTCAGCGTCATACTTGTAATCCACCACTTCTTCAGGGGTGATCAGTTCAGCCAGGGCAGCAGGTTCCACATTGCCCAAGCGCCTGGTGCGCCTGGTGGTCTTGTCACAGGCTTCAATCTTGATGACACCATTGCGCAATAACAGCGCTTCCTTGATGGCTGACAGCAGTTCCAAGAAGCCATTTTCCCTGCCCATGACAAACCACTGCACAGCTTCTGATTCAAGCTGCGCCTGGTCTTCATCTTCAGGCCCGAATGGGTCAAAGTCACAGATGCGGTCACTGCTGAAGGCTTCCATCATCTGGGCAACTGTGGCTTCAACCATTGCCGACACGTCACCACTGACCACAGCGCTGCGGCCAATGACTTCATCACCCCTTTTTCTTTGGAAGTAATAATCAAGCGCCTGTTCACGCTGCTGGCTGACAGTGTCACCATCAAAGCCTTCACAATGAAGAAGCTGCTGCTTCAGCCTTTCAGCAAAAGTGGGTTGATCGCTCATAGTATCGTTCTCGCAATTTTGTCTTGCGTGCTGTAGTCAGGCGCTTCTGACCAGGTGTTCCCCTGGCTATAGTAATCCCATGCTGCCCAGGTTTCCAGCGCTTGGGCCAGTTGCATGTGCCATGAATCTGCTGGGTTTTCGCTGAAAACCAGGTCAGCAGTCTGGGCATCAAAGCGTTCCCTTCTGACGTATCCCGCCAGGGCATCCAGCAACAGTTCACACTTGTCTTTGTTGATGTGACAACTGTTCAGGAATGACGCAGTGGCACTGGTCACTTCAAACTGTCCATTGCGGTGATTCACGTCAGGGTATATGTCCAGGTCAGCCATTGGCCCAACCAGGTCATGCTGATAGGCATTGATCAAGTGCTTTTGAATCGGGAAGGGCTGCCGGTAGCATTCAGCCACTGCTTCACCCAGGGTGACAAAATCCCAGGTGCGGGCATCCAGAATGGTGGGCACTGCGCCTGGTTGCACATAGACGCATGACGCGAAGATGGGCAGGTCAAAATTCCACACAGCATAGACAGGCTTATTGGGATTCCACACTGCATGGTGCCTGGGTTCATCTTCGCGCAAGCGTTCCACCTGCTTGCCATAGATGGACCCTTCAGCCACTGCTTCAGGGTTGCAAAAGTATTCTTGCTGCAAGATGGCTTCAGGCATCCCACTGGCACGTTCAGATTCCATGTCCTTGTCAGTCAAGATGGGGTTGCCTTCAATGTCTGTGGTGCCGTGTATGTCACGCACGTCCACATACCATTCAGGGTTGTCCTTCAACTGCTGCACCATCTGCCAGGCATGGTTGCGGCCACGATAGGTGGTGATGAAGATAGCCCAACCATTGTTTTCCAGAATCATGGGCCTGATGTAATCCCAGGCGCGTGGATCACATAGCGCCCATTCGGAAAACACAGCACCCACAATGTTGGCACCCACCACCCGGTCATAGTTGTCACTACCCAGCAGTTGCCAGGTGCTGCCGTTCATCATTTCAATGAACATTTCAGTGTTGTTGCGATCTGCTTCAATGTCACCAAAGGCCACGTCAATGAAGCGCTGCCCCTTCTTGGGATCAACACCCTGCCACAGCGCACGCCTGGCCTGGATGTGCTTGGGGAAGAAATGCACATAAGCACCAATGCGCTTCTGACATTCCTGCCTGGCCTTTGACATGCTGAACACATCCTTGCCCGCACGTCTGTGCCAGATAAGAAGGTGCCGCTGAATCCCTGCCTGGAATTTGTCTTCCACTTTTTGCTGGTAGGGACGCAGCGGCCAGGGCCACCCTGTCAGCTTCTGGATGCTGTCAGCAGGTGGGGCTGATGCTGTGGTGCGCTTCTTCTTGCGCGTTCGTTTCTTTGTCATTCAAGGTCTTCCAGGTAATCAAGGAAGCGCTGCGGATACTTGCCAGCAATCTGTGCCCAGGTCTTCCCTGCGGGTGGTGCGCCAAGCTGGGCACGCAGCCAGGATTCAACCTTCTGCTGCCTGATTGCGCCTGTCTTTGATAGGAAGCGGCCACCAGGCCCGCGCCGCTGTTCTAGCTGATACTTGGCTTTAGAAATGAACCGGCCACGCGCATCCTTATAGATGCGGCGGCCAGTTCGGGTGATGATGGCTTGAACAGCCATCTAGGGTTCATGCTTGTCAGCGTAATCCCTGGGTGTGGCCTGCGGCCTTCTAGGTGGGTCAGCGATATAGTCACGGCGCTTGCGTGCCTGCCTGCGCTGATACAACCACCAGGCATAGTATCCAAACCCTTCCAGCACCAGGACAAATATCACACCTTGCCAAAATTCACTCATGTCTTCATTCCTTGTCAGGTGGGCACGTCCCTGTGCCCTGGGTTTGAGTCCCTAGTTTACTGCTTGATTGCTACGGTGAACAACTTGGGTGGGTTCTGTCCCGCCTTCTTCTTGCCGTATCCGTCAAAACGCACATACAGTTCTGGGCCTTCACCCGATTCTGCAATCTGGTCAAACAGGTCAACCAGGGCAGCCGATTCCCAAAGGGTGAACCGTTCCCCTGTCTTCTTCTGTGTGACTTCCATGCAGCGCCTGGTGGTCTTCTTCCTTCCAATGGTCATTTCAACTTCACGGACACCACCAGTGACCGGACCATGCAGCAGCTTGCCATGTTCTTCAGGTTTCCAGGTTGCAGCGTAACCACCACCAATCTGTTCAAACCCTTCAGGGATGCCTTCCCCTTGCGGCAATGCTTCTGCTGTGGCTGATGCTTTTGCGGGTGCCTTTTTCTTGGCTGCTTTCTTTTTGGCTGTCTTTGCCATGATTTACTTCCTCTTTTTAGAGTGATCAAAATGCACCTTGATGGGTGCGACCTTCAGAACCAGGTCACGCTTTTCAAACTTATTGGGCACGCGACCTTGTCTGACTGATATGCGCAAGGTGTTGGGTTTTTCCACCTGGTACTTGCGCCGATTGTGCATGACCAGTTCTTCAAGCACCTTTGGCCCGCCCTGGAATCCATGCGTGGCATATTTGGCGACATAGCGATCTGGTCTGACAAATGACTTGAATCCTTCCCCTGGCTGATCTGTATAAAGCAGGTAGCACTTATTGCGCAATAGGCACAATTCCATATCCTTGCCTTCTGACGTGATGCTGCCTAGTCCTGACTTGGGCGCGAAGGGGAAGGTGCCGTTCTTCGGGGAGTTTTTCGCGCCACAAAACACACCATCGGTGGCTGTGTGGATGGCTTGCGTGAAGTGTTCCAACTGATGCATAACTGCCCGCGTATGTCCCGTGATAAGTGAAGCCATGAAGGGATGATATAGCGGTCCCGGTTTACGGTGAATGTTGCCTTCTTCATCTTCTACGTCCCGCTGCTGGATGAACTTGCCATATAAGCTGTTCATCAAGACCTTGTATAAGAATCGGTGGATGGGATTTTCAGCTTCTGACTTCAGCCTGTAGAAGTCAGCCACATAGCGCTGCAAGGCAGTCTCATTGACCGGGTCTTTGTCAGCGTCATAGACATGCCCCATGATTTTGGTCAGCTTCACTTCATCAGTGCGCAGTGCTTCATTCAGTTCAAAGCCTGTGACCCACTGATTGGCAAAGCTGCCCCTGATGGGCTTCATGGCACGCTGATTGGATTCAAACAGGCTGGGCCAATGACATTCAGCCATGCTGCCGGTTATCTCATACACCCCAAAGTCAGGCACCTGCTTGACCTTCTTGCTGAACACCCTGGCTGCCGCAAACAGGTTGGGCTTGCTGAAGGCAGGCAGTTGCGTCATGGCATGGGGATAGGCGCTTGATAAATCCCAGGCATCTATGTGGCTGTGCCAGGCAGGTGCTGCGCCAGGATATACGTTGTTTTTCCCACCATGATACGCAGCCCTGGCACCAACAATGATGCGCGGGCCTGTGTTGTAGATAGGGGCAGCTTCATTGATGTAATGCTGTTGGAAGATATTAGCAGCCATGTTTGCGACACTGATTGACTGCCGCAGGTCAAAGGTGTGGTGCATTTCATCTATTGCGATTCCCAGGTAATAAGCCACTTCAGCGTCACGCATGGCATATTCAATGAACTCCATGTCATCTTCATCAAAGCGCTTGGTGCCCAGCCCCTTTGGTGTGGGCAGCTTGGGCAGGTCAGGGCAGACCAGCTTGGCAGCTTTTGCCAGGGATGACCTGAACCACCCATAGCTGTCAACAATGGTGATGGATGCGTCACCCTTGCGCATTCGGCAAAAGGTTGGCGTGCCATAGATGCCTTCAATCGTCCAGTTGTCATAGGTGAAGCTGAAGTTGCCATCTGACTTCTTCACCAATTCCCTGGCACGCGGATAGAACAGGGAAAGCATGTCAAACTTCAGGTTGTGCCCATAGATGACGTATTCACCAAAGCGGCAATACTTTGCCAGGTGCCGCAGGCATTCCTGGGTGACATTGCCTTCAGTGACAAACAGGCAAGCATTGATGGCAGGCATCTGTTCACTATAGAACTGCGCCGTGATTGGCGGGCCTTCCATCGTTTCTGTGTCAAAACCAATTATCGTGGGCATGGCATAGCCTATGTTTCTTAATCGTCTAGTGAAAACCCTGCGATAGTATCCAGGTATAAATTCCGTCCGGTCCACCCTTCTGCATCCTGTTCACGTTCATCCTGGCTGCGCATGTCAATGATGAAGCCTTTGCCTTCTTTTGCCAGCTTCTTGTGCGATACCGCAGCTTGTGTGGGTTCCAGGTGCCACCCTGCAATGCCTGTGGGTGTGTAGTTCATGTCACCTGTGTAATGACGCACTGCATGGACCCAGCGCCAAAGCTGTTCTGCTTCAATCAGGGTCATGGCAACACGTCGCCACTGTGTCAGGGTGATCGGCAGCCTTCCCCACTGATCGCAGGGAATAGGACAAAGCACAGGCTTCTTGATGATCATGCCATCACCCTGGTTGTTGTCATACCAGGTGACAGCCATGATGCGATTGGTGGCCTTGATGCCTGGATCATGCCAGTCAGACATGAAGCCATCTTCTTCTAGTGTGTAGGCACCAGGTTGCAGTTGCGCATAAAGGTCATACTGCCATTCATCATCACGTTCATGCACCACACCTTCTGATGGCAGCCACTTCTTATCTTCATAGCCTGTCTGTTCAAGGAAGAACCTGATGCGTGCAGTCACAGCATCCAGGCAGCGATTGATGCGCTGATATTGTTTAGGTGTTCTGCCTGGGCATGGATTGCAGGCCAGGGCATGTGCAGCAGCTTTGCGTTCTGCTTCCTTCTTACTTAGGAAGGGTTGCATTAGATCACTCTCCAACTAGGACCGACAAAGATACACCCATGACCATGACCGTGCAACATAGCCACAATCGGACATGCATTAACAAGTGTAATGTGTGCATCAAGTGTAACGTGTT
>Ga0180438_10004732_pt1 | contig 19410 bp, 16 predicted proteins | sample SS_ome_12_FD_132455 | JGI IMG/M metagenome (GOLD analysis project Ga0180438, IMG submission 132455) | Hypersaline lake sediment archaeal communities from the Salton Sea, California, USA - SS_3_D_2 metaG | ecosystem: Environmental > Aquatic > Non-marine Saline and Alkaline > Hypersaline >... | reverse complement strand
GGCTCGGGTCTTTGCCATGTTATTACAGCTGGAACAGACGTCGAATGCAACCTTGCAAGCCATCGACACCGGGATGTCCTCGCCACGGTTGAGCGATTCGAGCTCCTCGTCGGCGATCAGGCCGTTGTTGCGATCGGCAGCCGACTTATCCCCATGGAGTCCGACCAGTAGCTCGATGCGACGCATCTCCGGATTGAAGTCGGAGTCGCGAATGATGCCGCGTCCCTTCGACATGTCCTTGTTTTGGTGATCGCGATACCAACGAGCGTACTTCTGGAACGTCGGATGGCACTTGATGCACATGGCTTCCTTGAAGCCGTCGCCGTTGCGGTTGGGACCGTAGGCTTCGGTGCAGCCGACGGCGAGGAGGTGGACCAGCTCCTCACCAGGCGGTACTGCAAGACTCGCGACCTTGTGTGCGAAGCGCGCAGAAGCCCGCTTGACGAAATCACGCAGATCGTTTCCGATCAGTCCACGGCTCGAAAACTTCACGAGCGTGGCCACGGGCTCTTGGAACTCGTAAGAGCCTGGCGTGATGATCTTCGTGTGGGACATCTCACCCTCCGCTATTGATATGGATTCTGTCCGTGGATTGCATTGCTCAGCAGGTTGGCGGCTATCAAGGCAGCTGTTGCCCGTCCGCCGCCGCGACCGAGTCGTCCGAGCAGCGTTTGGTTGGCTCTCGCCGCGTTTGCAATCTGCGTGTCGCTGCCACGTACGGCGTTCATCGCTGTGCGTTCTGCACTGAAGGGCATCCATCGCGGATACCATCCGCTCGCACGGATTCCGCCGAACCGCACGGGCTTGCCGCCCATCACCGGCGTAGTGGTGCCTCTACGCATGGCCTCGATCTCCGCCTGGACGAGCGGACCTGTGCCCTTCGCCAGCGCTGCATCGAAACCCTTCGGTACGTTCCCGCCAACCAGGCTTCGCATGCCGCCTCTGGTACTGGCGAGTCCGCTTATGCCAGCAGCAGCTGCGCCAGCACGCCCGAGGTTCCGTGTTGTTGTATGCTCGCCCGTGAGGCCCTCCCAGGCGTGGCCCAGCGGGTTGAGCCCTTGACCGCCAGTCGCACGGTTGTAAGCCTTGTGCAACCAAGTCTGTTTGCTCGGCGGAGCGCCCTCCAAGAACTCGCCCAGCGCCAAACCGCCGCCACCGCCTGCGAGGAGCCCGAGCAATGCACCAGTCATACCCGCAACTGCTTTTCGCTGACGCCGCTTCGGCTTGCGACGCTCTGCCAGCATGGCACCGATACCGCCGAGACCAGCGCCACCGAGCCCCATCCACACTGCCGGGTGTGCCAGGATCTTCCCCAGATCCGTTTTGACCTGGGATTGCGCCAGCTTCTCGAACAATGGCGTGTCCGCAGCGACCTTGTCCCGGTGCTCATTCACAAGCACCAGGGCGTCGTCGTAAGACATCTTCTCGAAGTCGATGTTAAGCATTGGGCTTTCCAGGTGTTACAGGCTGCTCCACCGCCAACGGTGTTTGACCCTTGAGCTTTCGCTCCACGTCCAGCAGCTGATTCACGTCGTACGGATCCAGCACGTCACCCTGCGACAGGTATTGCCGCATCAGGGCCTGCGCCAGCAGTCGTTTATGCGTCGCTTCCGGAGCTACCTCCGACAAATGGTTGAACGCCGACATCACTTGCTCGGGATCGTACCCGCTGATGACCGGATCGTTCAGCATGAGATCGTGCAGCATCGTCTGCGTCTGGATCTCACGCAGCTTGTTCTCGTGTTCGGTGGTGCCGAGCTCATCCATGCGACTCTCGACCAGCTCCGGCTTGCTCTTCGGGATCAGCTTCTCGCCGATCGCCCGAGCCCCGCCACCAATCGCGGCACCCGCACCGATGGCCAGCGGTGACACGGCCATCTTTTCGGTCTCTTCCTCTTCTTCTTCCTCTTCTTCCTCTTCCGCCTCCTCGGCAGCCTCTTCCTCGGCCGTTTCGCTCTCGATCTCTACCTTGCCGTCTTCAATCTCGGCAGAGACTTCACCGCCTTCGGACGACTCGCTCTCAATCTCTATCTTGCCGTCTTCAATCTCCGCTTCGATTTCCGCGCTTTTCTCACCCCCAGATGGACCATCCCATACCGAGCCGGTGATTATGGATGGCGTCGTCACTGGGACAAAAGGGCGGAGGGTCTCCTGCTTCTGCGCGGCGGCGGTTTTGACACCCGCCTCCAAAGCGGCGTCGGCTGCGGTGTACTCGTCGATCGCATCCAGTGCGTCCTTCACCAGTGCGTACGGGGCGACCTCCCAGTTGACCATGTGCTGCTGTGCCCGCTTCTTGGTCACGAACTCGTTGTCCTTGGCGATCTTGGCCATCAGCCGGTCGCCACGATCGCCGAACATCAGCTTGACGTTCTCGTGTACGCTGCAGTGCGGCAGGCACGTCGGCTCATGGAAGTAGCTCGCGAGCTTGTCGAAGACGTTGGCGATCCTGTAAGCCGCTGCCACCTTCTCGTGTTTCAGTTGATCGACGGTGCGAGCGAGCTTCTGCTGGCTCGCCCACATGCGCTCTCCGGCGAAGCCAGTTGCCTGGCCATCGGGTGTCGGAGCTTCCTCCGTCTTCGTCTCGGCGCTGGCGACCTTCTCGAACGTCGCAGCCTGGGTGCGTCGCTGCAACCATCGCGACGGTGACATCGAGTAGTCGGCGGAGATCCGCTCTTCGACGTAGGCGTCGCTCGCGGCCTTGATGTTATCCGGGTACATCTCGTCCAGAATGGCGACGGGATCCGCCAGCGGAAACGACGCGGCCTTGTCGGTCAGCGTCTCGCCGGTCTGCACATGGTTGACGGTCTTGCCGTTGTTGTAAGCGCGTGCCATGATCCGGACGTGCCCTGCAGGGATGGACCTCGCCGTCGCAACCTTCACGATTGCTTCGTTGGGCGTGGATCCTTGTTCCACCATGTCCGACACTTCGGACAGAGCTTCACCGATCGCCTGCTCACTCTGCTTGCTCAATTTGGGGACGCTCATTCGTTTTCTCCGGATACTGGGCACTGAGGATCAAGTCCTTTGCCTCTTGAGGCACACCCGTGGTACTCCACATCGCAATTTCCGCCGCCCGCATGGCGACGCCGGTGTCTTCGATCTGCAAGATCTCGTTGTGCGTCACGTCACCCATGCCGATTCGCCGCCGATGCCACGGCAGCCCGTCCAGCATGCGGTTGACGTTCTCGATGATCGACTCGCTGGCGCCGCCACCGCCGCCGGCACCGCTCTCCTTATCGCCCTCCTCCATACGGAAGAAGAGGTTGAGGATCTCCGGCGAGGTCTGGAAGTTCAGCGACGTGGTTCGCACAGCGATTGCCGACTTCATACGAAGCTGCTCGCGAACGTCGTTGGCCCAGAACGCCGAGACATCCTCTGGTGTTTCTGGTCGTGATGGATTGTTGAACCGGGAGATGAGTGCATCCACCATCTTCGGTCCACCATTGTATCCGAACATTTTCCACAGCAGATCGAAGTGCCGCTCCGCAAGGCCCGTCTGCACTGCGCGACCGAGCACCTGGTTGCTAATGTAATCGGTAGCTTCCAAGCGATCGCTAACATTGAAGAAATACTTCTCGTACTCCACCACGACCTCGCACGCAACCGCCAGCTTCCGTGCGATTAGTTCAAATGGCTCTCTCGCCAGGATTCGAGCTTCCAGGGCGCTGCGTGTGCCGAAATCTTCCTCGAAGGTGTAGATCTCCCACGCTGCGTAGAGGGCCGGATATTTGTTTTCGACATTGAGCTGTTTCCGCTCAGTATCGGCGCGGTCAATGGCCTTGCGAAACCGCTTGATCACGAGCATGTTGTCATGGTCGCGGTCGCGTTTGATGGGATCGCCGCGTTCCAGCAGCTCACCGGCCCGTCGCCACCGCCAATCCGGAGGCCGAGTCGCGCAGAACTTCCTGTTTTGCGTGATCCTCGCCATGACTTTGTTTCACGCCGTGAAATAATCTAGTACTTCGGTCGACAGCCCAAGGCCACTTCCCAGACGGAATCGGCCGCGTGCTCGTCGAGTATAAGTTCAATGTAAATCTGCCGCACGGGTACGCTCAGGCTCCCCTCCATGTTGCGGAACGAGTAGCCGTCCGGATGGAACAGCTCCATTGCTAGGCCTGGCACGCCCTGTCGCTGTGTCGGAATGACCTTGCAGATCTCCGGCGATATGGAGGATGCCGGGGCCGACGAAGACGACGAGCTCGGATACACGTCGCATGTCTGCCGGTTATACAAGTTGACGGAGAATGGCGTCGGTGTGCCGTCTACCTGCTTCACCACGAGCTTCGTGATCATGGCGGCATGCATGTACGGCAGCGCAAAGCACAATGACTGGGTACCGGCGGGCATCACCAACGGGGCGTAGTCCCCGCCAGCGGACCATTGTTTTTCGTATTCGTGTGATTGCACGTTTAGGCCTCCGCGGCTGCATCGAGATCAACGTCCACGCCTTCACCCGGATAGGGTTCGACGGACTTCTGTTTCAGCTCCAACGCCAGATCGCCGGTATTCTCGAAACTGTTCTTCATCGCATCTTCGAGCTTCGCCAAGTTGTCCGAACCGAAGCGGTCCTCATACTTGTCTCGATGCCAATAGAAATTGAATAGCAACCGGCCGGTGCTGTCCAACCCCTTGACGAGATGCGGAAGGTACTGATCGATCAGCGTATCATCACGCGAACCTTCCAACAGGTTCGACATTGCGCTCGTGTCGAGGATCTCTCGCTGCCCGGTGCCCGCTGCCTCCTGGATCGCCTGCATCATTTGCGGCTCCGGCGGCAACGACATGTCGGGACGGTGACCCGTGGTCTGCAAGTCGTCGACGCGGATCTCTTCTTCCTCGCCGTTGCCGTAGTGGGCGGGCACGTTGCTACCCATGATGCCGTCGCCGCCAGGTGCGTACTCCGGAATCGTCGGTGCATTGGGACCGCCGGCTTGCAGCGGATAAGGCATCGCGTACTTGACGCGGTACGTCATGCCGTGTTTTGCTTGCGCCTCAGTCAATATCTCCTTCGCGACGGCTTCCTTGAAGCCATGATCGCGGACGAGGTGGATCAGTGCAGCCTTCACCGGCATGCGGCTGTCGTTGACGATCGCTTCACGGCCGTCGTTGAGCACGCTCAGTGCCGAAGACATCTTGTAGATGCCCAGCTGCAGGTCGACGTGGCTGCCAGGCGTCAGTGCTGGCGGATCACTGTTGTCGTCATCGACGCAATGCACGACGCGATTGGGATCCGGCTTCTTCAACTGAAGGACTTTGCTGCCCGGAGGACAGAACAACGTCTGCAAGCGACCGACGAAGCGGTTACCCTTGATGCGATTCAGCGAGATCTGATCCTTCACATCGATGTCGCAGTCGTCGAGCACGTCGTGATAGGCCGTGCGACGCGGATTGACCGGCGGAAGACGGTCGGGACGCTCCATTCGGTAGCCACCACGCCACCAAACCTCGTAGCGATCCTCTTCGTCGTCGGTTCGCATCTTCCGTTTGACCTCGAAGACGTTACTTCCGTCGCCGTTGGGCGTCACAATGACGTACTCACCGCCATTTTCGAGGCTCGTGCTGTCCGAAAGGCCGTTGAACCAGTCGCGGAAGTCCTGATCGGCGTACTTTTCGATCGCAAAGACGTTCGCCTGGTGCGTTTGGGTGTAAGATTTGTTGCCGTTGCCGTCATCTTCGACGCGAACGAGCACGCAACCGGGCTTCCGACCGCGCTCACCGTGCGGTCTGTCGATGACAAGGCACTTCACAAAGTCATTTGGAGCGCACAACACGTCAAAAAGGCCCGTGCAGTCGGGATTTTGGAGCGCCAGAGGCGTTTCAACCCGATATGCATGCGAAATTCCGCCTACATCGCGCCGATCGTCGATGTAAATGCCGTCTCGCTTCAGTGTTTCGGCCTGTTTTTGACTCAAACCGTCGGGCCAGGAGCCATCGAACACGTAAATTCGCACATCGGGGCGGTCTGCGGCCTGTTTTTCGGCCCAAACGGAGCCGTAAACGAACGGTCGCTGCCGTCGCGGCGGACGAACGGGCATGATCGTGTCACGAGTGCTCGCCGTTTTGATCGCGTCATCGAACATTTCGCGTCCGTAGCAGTCGACGAGCGGCTTCGCGAGCACCGGAGCGGCTTCGACAAGCTGCAGGAACCGCGTTGCGACGTCTGCGCTCTCCTTCAACAGCTTCGGCAGCTGCGGTTCGATCGTTTCGTAGCGATCCTTCGCATACATCAGGCCCGGTAAGCCCGGCATGAGCCAATCATCGACCGCAGAAGCGTACTTCGACGGTGAGATACGGAAGTGATCCATGTTCGGACGCTCCGCACCGAGCGCACGCAGGTTCGGCTGGACTTCTTCGCCCAGCGACAGCGGCTTGCGGTTGAGCACGTAGTTGACCCAGTTCTCTTTCAACGGGACAAACGTGTCGGAGTCCTTCAGATAGAGCAGTTCGTGGCCCTTCAGCTCGCCATTCAAGAAGAAGATCGGCACATAGAGATACTGTGCACCGACTTTGAAGCCCATGATCCCGACTGCGCGGTCGTTCTCCTCGTTCTTCTCGATCAACTGGAAGCCGAGTTCGTACGGCAACAGCTGTGGAGCGCGATCGCGGAGGTACGCGTGTGCCAGATTGCTCATCGCCTGCTCGAATGGAGCAGACTGACCGTCGCCACCGATCTCAGCTTCCTTGATGTGGCCGGTTCGCTTGTAGGAACGGCACACGGAGAGCCAATGGTCAATAGCAGTTTTGGTATGGCGCTTGGCTAGAGTGGTGCTCATGAGTACCCTCGTCCTTGAGATAGGCGGGCGTCCTGCCTGGATAACACCCTATCTTACAGTATTTGCGGTAAATGTGGCAATCCTAGAAGACTATGGCTTTTTGAGTATGTTTTCGGGCCAATGCTGCTTGAATCCCTCCCCAGTGACCAGGGCTGGGACGAACGAGGTACCGGCGGTATCGGCTGCTCGACCACGGTGAACCGCCTCTAACAAGCTCTTTTTCTGCCCTGAGCCGAGCATCCGGGCCATCCAGTCGGGATCGTGCCCGGAGATCCCCATGGCCCTGACCATCTGCGGCTGGAATGGGGGTGCGTCAGCGTGGACATCCAGGGACTTGACCCCGAAATCCGTGAAATCGGCCAGCATGGACGGCTGGATTTTGGTTCCGATGGAGTAATGGAGCACGGGACGCTCCAGATATTTGCCGACGGCCTGCTTCGGTGTGGCCTGCGTCGTGCCCGCTCGCGGCTGCCAGTTTCGTTCCAGCTGACTGTACGGAACGACATCGCCAGGGATGTAGTCGTCGGTCTCGTCGAGCATCTCCACATGATCGATCAGACCACGCGCGACGACCTCGACGTTGCGTCGCGTCACGCCCATGCCACTGTCGCGATATGCTTGTGTGAACTGGTTCGTCCAGTAACGACGACCTTCACCGATGCCCTTGTGCCTGACGATCTCCGACGGATTCGGAATGCCTTCGGAGAGCACGTCGCCAGCCTCGATCGTGTCACCCTTCTTCACCTTCAACTCGAAGCCAGGCGAGACGAAGTGGCGCTTGTCGTTGACGTAGATGTATTGACCGCCCGCCGGTGCGTCTTCGATCATCGTCACGCGACCGTCGGTCTGTGCGTGCGCAGCTCCACCCTTGAACGTCTTGGGCACCTGCACCAGTTGATTCAAGAAGTCGAATCCGCTGGTGGCTCGCGACTCTCCTTTGATTCCTCCGGCATGTTTAGCACTAAGCTGTCCCTGTGAGAGCTTCTCCGACAGAGCTTGAGCAGCAGCGAGCCCGACCATATCACCGCGAGAAGGCAAGGTACCGCGCTCACGCACACCGACATCCCGAGCAGATACGCCGCCAGACTTAGGGCCACCAACAGTAGGGCTGCGAAGAAGGATACGTTTGACACCCTGATCCTCCAGATCCTTCAAGATCTTCGGAGTGAGTATTGTGTTGCGATCGTAACCACCAACTGAGGACGCCAATAACGCTCCCTCGTTATCAGCGTCCGCTACATCGACGGGTAGGCCCCGCACCAGGCCATCCTTCGGTACGTCCTCGTCGTCATCATCGGCCGTGACGAGAAGTCGATGTGCCAGTTGGTTGAGCTGCTTAGCGAAGAAGCCCGCATCCTGCGTTGCAAACTTGCCAGCAGCTAGCCCCTTGCGTGCACCATACGTCGCTCCCCAGTATTCCGCTGGAGCGAGACCCTCCGAATAGCTGCGCTGCACCGGGAATGGAATTGTGTCGTCGCGGTGATCCTCGTAGAGCATGTCGCCGCCGAGCAAGCGGTTCAAGTTGACCGGGCTACCGCGTGAGCCGGATCGCACCTGTGATGCGAGCGGGTTGCCCAGCTTCTCTGCTTCTTCCATGACTTCCTTCACCAGGCGTTGTCGCTCTTCACCTGCTGCGAGGATGACCTTCTCTTGCTTCTTGTCGTCGTCCCACTTCGGATTGCTGAAGATGTCCCGCATACGTCGCCGCATACGGGCTCGTGATGCCTGTGCAGCTGCGGGCGTCAGTAGATCTTCCAGTCCGAACGACTGACCGCCAGTAGCGTAGGCTGCGTCGCGACCGACATCAGAGAGCGCCTTGGCGATGTCGCGATAGTCGTCAGGGTGGCGTGCCGCCACTTCGGACAGCAGGCCGCGGACGTTCTTCTTGGTAAGCTCGCGATTGTAGTCGCGCATATCCTCCGGCAGCGCTTCGTTGATCAGTAGCTGACCGAGGGTGGTGTTGAGCATTTATTCTGGTGTCCACAGCTCGCCAGGCGGTGTCGGTACGGCATCGTCTCCAACATTGGTGTTGACCACGGTGTCTTTGATGCCCATGGCTCGCAGCACCTGGTCAAAGTTGGCTTCGCCGCAATGCGTTGTCCAGATCTGCTCTGGCGTCATCTGCATTGCGGCCATGATTGGCGTACCGTTCGCGTGTCGTACCAGGAGCCGAGTACACTCGATCTTCTTCGGCTCCCCAAGTTTGTTATGCGTTTCGAGGATCATGTACCGTTGCGCAGGCTTCGCGACAAGTGCGACAGCGCATCGATCCTGTGCGCTGCCACATCGGTCTGTTCGGCCGGGGATGCGTCCTGCGGCACCGGCATGCCCATCACGATCTCAGCAGGCGTTCCCGCCGCTGCCATCTTCGCCGGTTCGATCGGAGCGATCGGAGGCGACTGCCCGATACCGGGGATGGCTCCGCCTGCACCGGGCGGCGGTGGCGCGGGGGCAGCCGCACCACCGCCTTCTTGCCCGATCGGTTGGCTCTGTGGTCCGACGCCCGCAACAGCCTGGGCGACCATGTTGTCGTCGAGGATGTCTTCGGGCAACGGAATGTTCGTGTGTTGGTGCAGGTTGACCAGCAGCTTGCGGATCCGGCCCATCTCCAGATAGATCATCACCGGATCGAGCTTCTTGGCTCCACCTGCACCGCCCCCGCCACCAGCTGCCGGAGCAGCAGCTCCGCCACCAGCGCCTGCCATGGCACCCTGGACGGCCTGGTCTATGGCCATCTGGATCTCCGGCGGCATTGGGCCAGCGGCACCCGCACCTCCACCCATTGCAGCAGGGTCCATCGGCGGCATGCCACCGGCTCCCGCCATCGGATCCATCGGCGGCGCTCCCCCTCCTGCCATCGGATCCATCGGCGGTGCAGCCGCTGCCGCGGGATCACCACCTGCCGCTGGCGTGAAGGCTTCTTTCGTGGCCGTTGCTTGTTTTTCACTGGCCAGCCTCCACTCGGCGGCAGCAAGCAGTTCGGGATGGATACGAGGTGCCATGGTTTACATCCTTGTTAAAGTTTGTGGGCATGGGTATTAGCTTACCTAGTTTATCACGGCTCGGCAATCTCAGCTTTCGAGGATTTCCACCCGTTGCCCGATGCTGATTTCACCGCGTTTATACGCGTCAATCGCGTCCTTCTTCGATCGGAACGTCCTGGGCCGCTTGTTGTCCTTCCGCTTCGAGGCTTCCCACAGCCCGCCAACATACTCCATCGACGGCGTGTAATGCACGTCGAACGAGCTCGTCGAGAGCAGGTTGCGGGAGGGCAGCAGCTTCTCCTTGGCTTCCTTCACAGCCGAGTCGTCGCCGGGCACATGGAACTGCATCGCATCGCCATCAAAATCCGCATTGAAGCCGCCAACGATCAGTGGCGGGATCTCCAACGTGCTGCTGCTAGTCAGCTGCGGCCAGAACGCCATGACGCTGTAACGATGCAATGACGGAGCACGCCCGATAATGATCGGACGCTCCTTCATCTCCTCCTGCAGCTCTCGCATTGCAGCAGGTGCCTGGTCTTTCACCATCTCCATCGCACGCTTGCGAGGCATGCCGCGCCGAACTAGGCGTCGGACGATGAAGGGCTGGTAGATTGTCCAGGCTTTCTCGACGGGGAGACCAACCTGGTCCATATCGAGGTTCGGGTTAGGCGTGATAGTACCACGTCCAACAAGGTCAACGGTTGATCCGAGGAGCTTACGTTGGACCACACCGTACTTCGGGCTCGTCCCGAAGACTTCTTTGAGGACTCCACGAACCTTCTGCTCCTTATTCTTAGGTTGGATCGGATTACCGAGTCCAGTCACACCTTTGAACGCGTTGTATACCGCCAGCCGTTCGTCAGCTACGTTGTCGATCTGTGAACCGAGGTCTTTCAACATCTTGTTCGCATCGAAGAGTTCCTTATAGAGGAAATTGGCATCAGCAACGACCGGCGTGTTCGATCCGGACAGCACGGAGACGGTGCGGTAAGCCGGAGGCAACACCGGTACCTTGTCCATGAACCAGTCCTTGGGATGCTGGTTGCTGTCCTTGGCTCCTTTGAGGAAGTTCAACCGACGGATGGCTGCGTCGCGATACGTCTTCTTACCGGACTTGATGTCTGCGCGAGCCTTCTTGATCTCGCGATCGAGATCCATCGACTCCAGCTTCTCGCGGATCGCCGTCGGTCCTGTCTTCGGTGCCTCGCCTGGTCCGACCTCTTCGATCGGTTCACGCCCGGCGAGGATCGACAGGTACTTCTTCCTCGTGATTCCTAACATCCGGCGGATCGGCTCTTCCATGATCGGGTTCGGCATCGGCTCGTGCAGCTTGATGTAGCTCCACCGCTTGCCCCCGTGTCCGCCAGTGAGCTGCTCATCGAACAACCCGCCCTTAACCGGAGTCAGTCTGTCCGATCGCCAGTCGACCGTCTCCGTGTTCTTGATCTCGCGACCGCCGGCCAGACGTCCGACGTCGTCGCCAGTCATCGCCATGACGTTGATCTTGCTCCCGCGCTGCACCGGGTTGATGCCCGCCGCCTGGAGCTGGTTGACGAACTTCTCGTACATCCACGGGATCTTCGGCACTGGTGGGTTGTACCCGCTCATCACCTGTCGCCAGTAGTCCTCGTTCTTCTGTCCTCGCACGAGCTGCACGTCACGGATGTTCTGGTAGGCTCCGTGCGACAGCAGAGCGTTGAGCTCCATCATGCCGATACGCTTGGCACCACTCTCACCGCCCTTGGCCGGAGCTTCTTCCGCGGTGTAGCCGCCCGTCGCTCTGGCCACGAGCTTTGCTTCTGCCGTGTGATGCAGCTTCAAGATAAAGCGACTGCCGGTAGCGACGCCTGGAATGGCTCTGCCGGTCTCCGGATCGACCAGCTCCTCTGTCGCACTCATCCCATGCTTCTTCAGCTCGCGTAGCGCCCATCGCTGGAGATCCTCCTTGCTGTCGAAATCCGGCACCTTGTACGGTTTGCCGGTCTTGGCGGCGATCTTTCCGAGAGCAGCCTCGATCACCTGAGAAGGATTTCCGCGGGAGATAACACCGAGTGGGTTGAGCAGCAACTCGAAGGGCTGCCCGCCTTCGCCTTTCGGCATCTTATTATCGGGGATGATGGCAGCAACAACACCTTTGTCGCCGTATCGTCCTGAGAACTTGTCGCCGACCTGGGTAGGTTGCACGCTTTTGACGACGACGTTGATTCCCTTTTTACCTTTGAAGACATCGGTCACGACTCCTTCACCGTGGTGGTCCCAAGTCACGGAGGCGTCTTTCCACGATCGCTTGCGACGGCCAATACGCGGGCCTGTCTTGCGTGCCTGCACGGCCAGGATGAGCGGGTCATCCATGTTGACGGTCGTGCCAGGCTTGATGACGCCATCTTCATCGTACTTCGCCAGCTGTTCCTTGTCGTACTTCCCAGGAAAGATCGACAGATAGTCGTTCTTGTTGGTCTTGGTGTCCGCATCGAGATCCAGATCGTTCTGGTACATGTGCTCGCTGCTCATCTTCTTCGCAGCGGACTCCGACATCACGATAGCATCCTCAAAGTTCCAGCCCTTATACGGGAGATAAGCGACGCGGAGGTTCTTTCCCAGAGCTGTAGTTCCTGCTCCGTCTGTGAAGTTTGATCTTGCGAGGAGGTCTCCCTGTCGAATCTTCTGTCCCACAGTAACGGTTGGAGTATTGTGGACAAAGGTTTTCCGGTTATACGGGAGATTTTCGTACAGCTCGACATTATGGACTCGGCGTTGTCGATCCCGTACTTTGATGCCAGTTGGGGAAACATCGACGACAGTCCCATCGTGCTCGCTCCTGACAGCGCCCATCTGATCGCCGTACCGCTCCTCGAACGAACCCTCTTCCCCCGGAATGCCAGACTGCACGAGCGGCGCTTCTGCGTCGACCAGCGGCAACGCCTGGGTGAGCATGCGAGAGCCCATGGATACACGCTGCGGGAACGCAGCAGCCTTCAGCGGCACCATGCTCGGCAACGCCGCGAAGGCTTCCGTCATGTGTTTCAGCTCGTAGTCTACTTTATCTCGCGGCACAAAGCGCTCTTTGCCGTTGGAGATCGCACGGACGTACGGTTCATCGCCCGCCAATTCGCCGGGGAAGGACACTACCTGGTCGGCGAGATCCTGCGGTGACTTCCACTCGGTCTTGCCGGTGCGTGGGTTGGTGAACTGCGAATAGAGCGCTCCGTCCTTGCCCTTCCGCGTGTTGATCGCGATACGTGTGTCGACGCCGATCTTGGCAGACTCCGGCGTATGCACGGGATCGATGAACCCGAGGTGCGACGGCTGCACGCTGCGAGCTTCGTCAGGCACAGCATCCATACTCGGAATGCCGCCCTCGCCCATACGTGTTGCCCTGGTGGACATGTCGTAGAGCTCTGCCGGGTTGATCTCTTCGAGAGCCTGGCCGAGGCCGCTGTCAAGCAACGCCGCTCGCATACTCTTGTCGAACAAGCCTGGCTGTGCCCGATCCAGTTTACCGCTCATGGATGCCTTCCACAGCATCTTGCGGGCTGCCTGGCGTCCCTTGGCGATTCGCTCGGCGAAGATGTCTTCCGGTCCCATCGTTCGCTGGAACGCCATGGCGTCGCGGTCGTCGACGTCCTCCTCGTTGTTCTGCACACGCAGCAGCTTGCCGGTCGTCGCCAGAATTGTGTCGACGTCGACCTTGCCGAAGTCACCGCCCAGCGTCCGCTTCGTCACCGTCGGATCGAGCTCCATTTGCTCGAACGCTTTGCGGATACCTTCGTTGAGCGACTCCTGCGAGTCCGGTGTCTTGCCGTACTGCAGCTTGGCATACAGCTTCCGCAGTGCTCGCGGATCATCCTTGGTAGCGTTGGCTGCGTAGAGCTCGTTGCCCCACGCTTTGCGAAGCTGGTTGTCGGTGGCACCGAGTGCTTTGAGGATGGTGATCAACGGCACCTTCGACTGCATGAACTGTGCGCGGAACACGCCGGTCTCGGGATCCAGGAAGTAATGGTGTCCACGACCACGAGCGACGTTGACGTGCGACTCCAGTTCGCCTGATGCCTTGCGGCGAGTGAAGATTCCCGGCCGCAGCCGCATCTGGTGCGCGAGGCCGTAGTCGTTGCCGTTGTCGATGAACGTGCCTCGCGATGTCAGGTGCGGAATGTTCGCGAGTGTCATACGACGGGTGTCCACGACCTTGCCGCCCTCGTCGACGAGCTGCCAATCGCCACGTAGCCTGCGTGCCAGCGACGTGCCCTCCATCAGCGCACGCTTCTCGTCCGCCTTGGAGTAGGTCTGCGGACCTTCATAGCCTACATTGGCCAGCTGTAGCGTGTAGCGTCCGCTGGTGATAGGCTCGAAGTTCTGTGCTGACTGCAGCACGTTATCGTAGATAGCGGTGCGGAGCTGGTCTCGATTGCCGATGTCGCGCATCGCTGGCTGTGCGGGCTTCAAGCCGATCATGCTACGCTCCGGGCGCTGGAAGAGCCTTCGGGGTCACGTACGCGGGCAACATGCCGCCGCCGGCTCGCTGCTTCGCACGCTCGCGGATCGCCTCTTCGGTGATCTCTTCTTCACTCCGGCCCTTGAAATAGTCGTACGAGAGTTTGCCAGACAGTGCTGCGGCAATCAGAGCATAAGCAAGGGCACCGCCAGCGATCGGGTTGATGACGCTGGAAGCACACTTCTCGGTGCCGTCAGCGATGGCGTCCAACATCTGGTCGGAACTGGACTTGGAGAAGCTCTCGCGGAGCATCTGCTGGTACTGCTCCTTGGCTTCTTCCAGTTCCTCGTCCTTGACCTTCTTTTGCCTGGCGGCGATGAGCTTGTCGGTGAGGCCGAAGCCGCCGACAGCTGCGAGAGCTGCCAGCGGCCAGCCAATACCTGTCGAAAACGGTACGGAGCTGGTTTGTCCTGGCACGGCTGTTCGCCCACCCAGAAACTGCATCACGCGGCTATTCTGCCACTTGCCGGGATCGAAGAAGTTGAAGATCGCCTTGCCCGGAATGTCAACGAGTCCGCCCTTCCACGGCCCCTTCAACAAGTCTGCCTTGCTAGTGGGTACGTCGAAGTCGGCCTGCTTCTCGGCCTCTTCCTCTTCTTCGCGATCTGGGACCGGCATCTCGATGTTCTGCGCGTATGGCTGTGCCTGGTACGGCAATGGTCGTGGTTTGAGAATGTTCTTCAGTCCGCGGAGACCCGCAGCGCCCACGCCAACGCCGAGCGACATCAGAATGAGCTTGGCCATGTTCCGCGCGGCCATCTGCTGCGTGTACCGCGTCTCCAGCGTGTGGCGAGGTAGCGTCGCCGGATCGTAGCTGGTGCGAGAGAGTTTAACCAGAGCTCCGTAGCGTGAAGTTTCTTGGGCTTCCATTCCCGTTGCTCCCGATGTAGTTAGGTGGCAGCATCACATAGAGCTGCGTCCACTCGACGTAAACCCACATGCACTTCTCTTCTTCGTCAAAGTGGCGGAGGATCCAGTCGAGGGTGAACAATCCATTGCGAATACGGTCGCGAACCCAGGCGTAGACTTCGTCTTGTTTGGGATCGCTAAGGTTAAAGAGCTGGTGGCACGCATAACCGACGATCGGCAGCCGTTCCAGCTCATGTTGTTTTATGTTCGGCGGGGCCTGCCCGATGAACGGCAACCCATTGACGCCCGGCCAATGCAGTTGTCCTCCGTGGAGCCCACCCTGCTCGTTGTGGTATTTGACTGTTGGATGAAACATTTATGCCGCCGCAGCTTCTCGCTGACGTCGTGCACGCTGCAACTGATCCATCGCCCGGTAGTATTCGGCCAGCTCTTCATCCTTCCTGGCCATCTCTTTGCTGTACGGACGGTCGTGGGCTTGTGCAAGCGTGTAGCCGCCAACGGCGCCTGCAACGGGAGGAACGACAGCACCGAGCAACAGTGCCTTCGTGAGCCAGCCTGGAATGTTCGCGGCCCACTTCGCCATCTTCACCATTGCGTCAGCGCGTTTGATTCGCTCCTCCACCTCACTCGCTGACAGCCCTAGCTCAGCACATTTGGCGAGGAACCCTATCTTGAACGCTTCCTGCTTGGTCATGCTAGCGCCTCCGTGCTTTTCGCTTCTTGGTCATCGCCTTCGCTCGTTCGAGCGTGACGACGTCTTGCGTCGACAATGTGAAGTCGGGTATCACTGGGACGCCTCGCCTCATAATATCTTTGGGGTTGCGTTCGGCAAGTTTGAATCGTTGCCCGCCTACCGGTCCTAGTATGCGGTTCGCCTGGCCAGGCGTCAGGATCTGGCTGCGTCGATTGTGTTTCGCGACGTGCTCCAGCACCTTGGGATCTGTGGGATCACCTTGTGCCCTGGCCAGCTTGGCGACCTCCATCGCCTTGTCGAATAGCTTCTCGAATGAGCGGGTCTCGCTCGGGTACTTCTCGCTGTCCGCCATGCGGATCCCGAAGGCCCGCTTGACGAACTCCGCCGGAGCCAGCCGCTGCACAGCTTTGTGAATGTCGGCTTCGCTGTCGGCAGCCATATTGGTGTCGATCAGCGTGACGAGCCCACGCTCTGCGTAGAACTCGAATCCGCACCATTTGTAGTGTGGTCCTTCAGCAGCTGGCATCGGTGCCTCCGTTCATTGTCTCCCCCATAATAGCGTATTCCAAACACTCTGTCATGCCTGATATGGCTCGGCAAACCCGCCATTTAGCATGGCCCGGTTGATATTGAAGAGGCCATTCTCCGATTTTCCGAAGAGCTCCACCAGGTATCGACCGTATTTTCCCTTGGCTGCTTTGGGCCTGTGATACCTCTTTCGGTGGGATTTGTGGGTCACGACGTAGACCCAACACCCTGGCCCCGGCCACCTTTCATCGGGCTGATCATGCACGGATCCCGCAGTGATGAAGTGCTGCAGAGCGTGCTTGGACGTGGTCGCCGCCTTCCGCGTTTTCAGCGGGCGGATCTCCGGTGCTTGAATCCCGTACAGCCGGAAGTATTGCAGGCCGAGCCAGGTATCGCAACCGAGATCCAACGACATGCGGACCGTGTCGCCGTCGTAGGCGTCCGGAGCCACAGCCACTGGAAACCCGCGGGTCTTATCTTCGACACACGGGATGAAGCCGAAGTAGGAGTAGTTGGGTATGGCGAGCTCGCAGTCACCCACCGCAAGTGGCTCGGCGGCATCTTCGACTTCCGCGTACGGACCCTCCGTGTCGACGGCAAGACCGGCAAGACCAGGACGGGCGAGCCACCCCTCCTCGTCAAAGCGATATGACGGATGGCCTTGGAACCAATGCGCGTCGGCGCCGGTAAGCTCCGCGAGCTTGTAGGAGAATAACTTTGAGATTGGGCGTCTACCGTACTTGAGATCGGAGAGATATGTAGACGCTATACCCAACGACTCTGCGAATCGCTGCTGGTTGATGCCCTTCTTCTTGAGCCCAGCCAGCAGCGAGCAGAGCCGCTGTCTTGCTACTTCGTCGCGTGTCATGTGACCCTACGGATGTGTTACGCTGCGCACTCCATAGGCTTCGCTCGGAACACCACGACTGCCGGTGAGATAGATCTCGCCGTCGTTGTGGGAGTTGATCGCGAGCCACTTGAGGTTGTAGCGTTCGCCTTCATCCCAGACGAGCCCGCCCATCATGAGAGCATGATTCCACCAGTTGTAGGCGATGTAAAGCGGGTGCCCGGTCAGCAAGATCGAGACACACTGCTTCACCATGTCCTTCTCGGTGCGGCGGTTCGTATCCCACCATTCCATGGCCCGGTAGTTGAGAGCGTCCTCCTCCCAACCGTCCTCAAAGTTGCGCGGGTTGAACGTGCTGTCGCCGACTAGCTCGTTGCGACACACGCCCTTCTCGTTGATGCCTTGGATGGCATGCGAAGGGTAGTACCCGCGATTGCGCCAGTTGACCATCCAGCCCAGCGACTGCGGAGCGAGCTCCACGTACGGCTGTCCGGTCTTCACGCGCACGGATTCGAGGCAAGACGTGATGCCGTAGGCCCAGCAGTAGCCGTAACCGTTCTGGTTCTTGGCCTTTGCGTTGCCGCGGCGAAGATGATGCACGGGGAAGCCTTGCTCCTCGTTCATCTCGTTGATGCGTTCCTTCCACTCGTCCTCGGGAACCATCACGTTGGGGAATTCTTCAACTGGTGCCAGGCCGATGTCGGCAGCCTCCGAAGATCCACACGCGAAGTCTCGCGGAATGATCTCCGGCATGCCATCTTCCGTGACCGCAGGACGAATGAAGTCCCGCCAGTTGATGTCCGTAATGACTGTCGTCGGCATCGCTATTTACCTTTCTCCAGAAGTTCGAGCACACCATCGGCATTAGGCGGCAAGGGGAACGACCTGATCTCGCCGCCTTCGATTGGTGCGATGACGATCTGCGGCAGCGGACTGCCTGCAGCCTTTCTCATGCGATCAATTTCGGCATCGCCGACCGCACGATCCTTGTCCACAATTCGGTGCAGTAGGTGTCCTGCATCCTTGACACGATCCTTGAACCGGTTTGACGTCAGGATCAGCTGCTGGCCCCACGGTAGGTCGTCGTCCTGGTCCGACTCGTGGACGATCACTACCTGCCACTTCTGGCCGGGCTGCGGATCGGGCGGATCCGGCGGGTTTGGCGGATCCGGTGGATTCGGCGGGTCTGGCGGGTTCGGCTTGTTCGCCTCCACCAGCACCTTGTGTGTCACCGTGTCCTTGATCGCCCACGCGGATACTGTAACCACGCGAGTACCTAAGACGTTGCCAGCGACGGAAACGCGTAGCACGAGTTGAAGATCGTCGCCTACCCATTGAAAGGTAAACTCCAGAGGCACTGGTTCGTTGTCGATCCAGACGGGGATCCCCTTCAGTGCCTTCTTCAGATCGCCGATCGTGGCATCGTCCGCCAAGTCCACCGGGATGGAAATCTTGACCGCTGCTACCTCGCCAACCTTGATCTTCTCCGGGCCTTCGATCTGCAACAGATGTTCCGCCGAGGCCCCAGAGCAGAAAAAACAGAGCGCCAATGATGCGGTGAGCATCCAAACTCGTAGCTTGTTCATGGATTCCTTCCTCCAATAGCTAAGAAAAAGCCGCCCGCCCAAAGGGCTAGCTAAAGACGGGCAGCTCAGGTTTCCTCCCCATGGAGGTATTAAGGTGAGTTCTGAAAGATCACCCCGACACTCTCCGGCGTCAGTGGCGTCTTGTCTGCGGGCTGTGCCTGGACGGTATCGGTGAATGGATTCTCACCGTGCGGTACATCGTAGACGAACCATCGCATGAACATCTCGATGATGCGTTCGATGAACTCCATGATCTTGTTCCAGTCGAGCTCAGCCTCAACCTTCTTGAACTCAACTGGCTGTTTACCGATGATCTCGTCGGCCACCTGTGTGGCTGCGATCGCCGGAATGTTGCTCAGCTCTCCCTTGGCTTTCAGATCAGCCGCGGTCTGCCGAATGTTTCTGGGCGTGAGTCCGAGGCGCCGTCGCTCGAACCAGCCGGGAAATCGTCTGCCTTCAACGGTTTCCACCGCTCCGAACTCTTTGCCCTCTTTCACTTCCGCAACGACGGGCACGTCAACCGTGGCACTGTCGCCGCCAATTTTGATCTTGTCGGGCTCTGCACCGACAGCTGGGGCCAAGAGTAATGCGATGACCACCAGTCCACACAACGCTGAAAACAACTTCATTCCTTTT
>Ga0180438_10004731_pt1 | contig 19411 bp, 25 predicted proteins | sample SS_ome_12_FD_132455 | JGI IMG/M metagenome (GOLD analysis project Ga0180438, IMG submission 132455) | Hypersaline lake sediment archaeal communities from the Salton Sea, California, USA - SS_3_D_2 metaG | ecosystem: Environmental > Aquatic > Non-marine Saline and Alkaline > Hypersaline >... | reverse complement strand
GGTCCGAACGTCAGCAGCACATCAGATGCCATCGGTGCATCGGGTGCCTGTGTCAGCACGATATCACTGTCTGTTGCGCCACGCGTTACGGTGTAGGGTCCGGCAAGCGTGCCATCAGTCCGCCTGACGCCCAGGTAATGCGTAGCGCCTGCCGTCCATACCATCGGGTCGACCGTCGTGATCGTCGTCGTCTGCGCGTTCCAGGCAGACACCCTGCCATGCTGGCCCCATGCTGGCATGTCGTGACTGATGCGCACCATGTCACCGAACGTCGGAATGAACCCGTCGTTTTCGGTTTCAAGCGTGATCAGCTTACGGCGATACAGGTTGGCTTTCGCCATGTATTGCGCTTCACGTTCGGCGTGCGTCACGTCAGTCACACCGAATAATTCGACCTTTGCTATGCGGGTAGCTTCGGCACCTGTTGCCGTCGCCGTGACGGTCTTCTGCGACCAAATCGTCCTGTCCAGATAGGTGACTTCGACACCGTCTGCGGTTTCATCTGATGGCATCAGGTATTCGATCGACAGTGACCCTGCGGCTATATTGTCAGGCGTGAACAGTGCAGCAATTGCTGCCTGTTCCGCATCCCGCACGAACCGCACGATACCACCCTGAAATACAGGCACCGCGCGACCCGCACGCGCTACCGACTCGAGCGCAGACCATAACGGTGCCGATGTGTCGAACGTTGCATCGAAATATTCATTGCGCCCGTTCCATGTGTCATTCAGTGTGCGCAGTCCGGCAAGGTCAATCTGTGATTCTGTCAGGTTGCCGCCGTAGTCTTTCAGCAGCATATCGGCAAGCGTCCACGCAATCGACCGTGTGTGCACGTCTTCAATGTACAGGTCTTCTGCTGCCTCGCTCTGCAGCGTGTCGCCCGATTCCGTCAGCAGTCCGCTGAACGTGTTCAGCCTGCGGTTCGCCAGCACGTTGACGCGCCGCGAAGTTTGCGTAGACAGGTTGTTCGTCGCGCGCATGATCAGCGCGATGGTTGTGATTCCATCAAACGCAATGTCTTCGACGGCATAGCCGCGCAGTCCTGCCCAGATGAGGCTGTCGTTTGTATAGTTGTCTGTGCCTTCGGCATTGGTTCGCCGCATCCGAACTTCGTATCTGCCGGCTGTCACGGTCGCCGAATAACTGCGTCGGATGGCATCAAACGTCGTGTCTGTGATGGTCTGCGATGTCAGTGACTCCCATGACCCTACAGGGTTTCCGTCATCATTTATTTCGCGGTATTGCGCAATAAAAGAAACCGTCGCATCAAGATAATCGCCAGTTGTTTCGTCAACCTCATACAGACCAGCTCCAAGAATGACATCTACACCGAGTTTGTTGACGGTCGTTCCAGATGGGTTGACGATGAACGGTCCGACATAGCCGCTTTCAGGCTTGTTCGTGCCGAACAGTTCCTGTCCTGTGACCTCGTCAGCGGTTATGACGTGCGGGTGAAACTCGGTAATGTCGTCGCCAGGGTCATGCTTCTGCCAAGTGATTTCAGCAAACGAATTAACCGATGTGTCTTCGATGCGTATGTCGTCCACGTCAAAATAACCGTGACCAAGCGACAGCACCACATACAGATATTGCTGATCGTCTGAATATTCCCAATAGGGTTCAGACGCATAGTCAGGATAGACACGCATTGATCCGTAAATCGACGGGATGGATTGCCCGAGTCGCGCGATATTTCCCTGCGCCTGCAGTGAATAGGTCGGTGACGATTCCTGCCCACCGCCGCCGCTCTGCTTATAATTTGCAGTCGGTGGTTTAGGCGTCGGAAACAGGGCATTGACCAGTAGCGACCCTGCGATTCCTACCAGTGCACCAGCAACTTGTCCCCACGTGATACCAGTCCACGACGCAACTGCGACACCCGCAGACGATGCTGCAAGTGCAGTACCAATACCAGGCGCAACGAGTGCCACCGCAACAAGCGCAATCGTCTTCAGCGGATTCTTGCCGCCTCCACCACCACCTTGCGGCAATACGAAAAAGGCAATGCTGTCGTTCTGCGCAACTTCTTCGCACCAGAATTCACGCAGCAAGGTTTTGCCGTTACGGAAACAGATCACGGGCATGTTGGATGACGGCACAAGGTCGCCAATCGGAACAGGTGCAATCAGCCCGTGTGTGCGTTTCAGCGCCCGAAACGGGTCGTCAATGTAGGTGACGCTGGCGTACATTCTCGTAGTACCTGATCTGCCATCCCTGCAGCCTGAAAAACTCGCGGTCGGCGAGGGTCACACCGACCCCCTCGATACAGTGCAGGATGCGCCCACCGTTGACACCGACAAACAGGCCGACGTGCGTGTCGCCTGGTCGGCGCATCAGCGCAACGCAACCGTCTGACGGTTCTGCGACATGCCGCCAATCCATCGCGATATCCTGCCAATCAATGCCGACAAAGGTGTCAGGCATCTGAATGCCGTACCGCTGCAGCACTTCGACCACCAGTCCCCAGCAGTCAAACGCGTCGGGTCCGCGCCCTGCAGGCTCCCATTCTTTGCCGATGTAGTCGTCAGTCCAGTGCATCAGACCAGCGTCGGGAATTCTTCCAGCGTGTAAAGGTCACGCGGAAAGGCGATATTGTGCAGCAGTTTGAATTCAGCCGTGCCGGTAATCCGCTGCGGTGTTGCTGAAACCTGTGTCAGCGTCAACGTCAGCGGCGGATTCATCTGCGGCTGCGATGTGTCCGTCGACAAATAGGGACGGTAGGTCACTTCAGCGGATTCGGTCGACAGTGCAGCCTGCTCGATGTGTTCCAGCACCTGCCGCCCGACGTTGTCGATAGTGATCTGGATGCGCTGAATCCCGCCGTCGTTTACTTCAGGCAGCTTGAAATCAAACGCAAACGCCTGAAACAGCACCTGTTCACCAGCGTTCAGCGGCGCGTCTGCCTCAAGCGTCGCGGTGAAGTCTTCGTAATCACGCACCACCCTGATCGCCGTCGCATTGCCGTAATCGTCCACAAAGGCAGGATGCCGAATCTCGAGCGTGTGCATGATGACCACGTCGGACGGTGCCGACGCGTATGCCTCCTTGATCGCCTGCTCAAGTGTCGGGTCGTGCATTTACACGCTGCCGATGATGTGCCACTCAGTGCCGTCACAGACAATCGTGCGGCTGTCGTACTGCGACGACAGTGAAACGGTGGTGGACCCGTCGATGGTCTCTGACGCATTGCCGTCGATGGTGACGGTTCCCGTGCTGCCGACGTTTTTGACGGTCAGCACCTTGCCACTGCATCCCGTCGCTGCCGGCAGGGTGATGGTGTATGCGCCGCTGACCAGAATGACTGAATCACCCGTGACCGCGGTGTAGCCTGTCGACTTGGCGACGGTGTCGGTGAACCCGCGCACCAGTCCGACGCTCGCCTCTTTGGTCGTCGCGCTCTGCACAACCGCGAGCGTGTCATTGTTCGACAGTGTCGTCGCAGCCGTCAGTTCGCTGATTTTTACGTTTGCCATTGTCTCACTCCAAAATAATCGTGTCGGATGCCTCGGTGACGACGGTGTCGCCTGCCTCAGTCGCCATGCTGACGCTTATCGGTCGGTTGCTCACCAGTAGCTGCGCGGTGACGGTGTAGTAAGACTCACAGTTTGCCATCTGGCTTGACCACATGCCGTTAAACCGTGCAGACATGGTGCTGGTGCCTTGACCATTCGGAAGGCTGATATCAAACGCCTCCGCGCCGCTGGCAATGACCGAATCGAACCAACCCTCGAAGATGCCGAACTCTGCCTGTGACATCAGCCACTGCACTTCGTAAATCGTCGGCACCGAACGGAAACGCCGACGCATCCGCACATAGCCTGAATCCATGTCGGTGCGCAAAACCTTTTCCTTCGGCGCTATGCGCAGCGCGGTCGGCTGTACGTTCGGCAATGTGCTGGGCCACGCTGCCATCAGTAGGCACCCGCAGTGCGGTTCAGCCCGAACTGCTGCGACATCGAACGTGCCAGCGGACCACCTGAGCGCACATCGGAAATCATTGCATCACGAATCTGTTCGACAAACACGTCAAGCACGAACTGTCCTCCCTCCTGCCGCTGGTTTGTCTTGCCGCCGTTTCCAGGTGACTCGATCAGGTTGACGACCACGCCACCGACCGCACCACCACCGCCTGCGGATACCTTGCCGTTCGGAATGATGCTGCCGGCAGACGATGGCACAAAGATTTCCGGTCCCTGTTCGCCGACGACGTATGCCTGGTTGGCAGCAACCGGACCACCTGCCGCTCTTCCGAAAATACTGCCTGCCGCCTGCGTCGCGAAATCCCCGAACATGCTGAACAGCGGGTCGGTCAGTTTCGACAAGGCAATGCGCGCGAACTGTTTCAGCAGGCTGCTGACAAAATCCTTGAATGACTTGTCAGCGTCCAGCAGGGTATCGGCAAAGTCGCGTCCCCAGCCTTCTATCGTCGTTTTCAGTTCTTTGAATTGGTCGCCTGTCTCAACTGCTTTTTCCTGAATGCCTGCAAAGTCACGCGCCGCAGCATCTTCCAATTCTTCAAACTCTGCCTCGATCAAATCCAGTGCGCGCGACATGGTATCCTTCCATTCTTCGGTCGTTGCAATAGATTGTTTCTGTGCAGTTGTGATTGCCTCGATGCCGCCTGTGACATTGATTTGCACAGGCGTCGATTCTTCAAGTTCAAGCAATTTTTCTCGCTGCGCAATCTCTTCGTTGAGTAATGCAATTTTTTCTTCGGTCTGCTGCAGCAACTGGTCTGTGCGTTCGTATTCACTCGTCAGGTGTCCGCCGCGCCGAGATTCCAGTTCCTCAAGTTTCTGATTGAGCTTGACCTCAAGTTCACGCAGCGCGTTCAGCCTGGTGTACGGACCATCAATCACATCAAGTGCGCGAATGAAATTGCGGACATCGGCGGCACCGTTCCTGATTAATTCCGTCATGCCGACCAGTGCGCCTGTAATCAGATCAAGCGGTCCCTCTGCGACATCAATCAGTGTAAACCCGAGTCCTTCAAATGCACCCCGTAATTCACTGATGTTGTCTTTCGCGCGTTCCGCAGATTCTGCGGTCGATGCGTCCAGCGTCAACCCTAAACGGTCCGCCTCGTTCCGCATATCGCGAATGCCTTCAGCACCGCGCTGCATGGTTTGAATCAGTGCGACGCCTTCGGAGTCGAACAGTTTCATCGCCAAACGCACACGGTCAGCAGGATTTTCAACGCTGATGATGGCGTCAGCGAGGATTTCGAACTGCTGATCTAGTTGAAGCTGATTCAGTGCCTGCGCATTAAGCCCTAATTCTTTCAGCGCACCGCGCGCCTCACCTGTGCCTGCCGCCGCTTCGCTGATGCGCCGCGTCATGCGTTGCAGACCCATCGTCAGCGTTTCAAACGAAACCCCTGCGCGGTCGGCAACATAGCGATATTGACTCAGTGCCTCGGTGCTGACGCCTAGACGGTCAGACAGTTTGGCAATCTTGTCCGCGGTGTCGATGGATTGCTTAGCAAGCAAGCTGAACGAACCCGCGCCGACCAGTGCACCCAGACCAGCAAAAGAACTGCGCAGCCGACCAATCGACGAAGTTATTGAATTGAAACCCTGCTTAGTCTTATCGACTAACCGGATTTCTTGCTGAATTGGTCTTGGCATTGCGTCGCTTGCTCCACTCTAGCCAGCCGTACAGTTCAGCCAGCGGCATATCGTCCATTTGATAAACAAATTTTCCCAGCATGTGGGCAATATCAAACAACACCTCATGCTGGTCGACTAGTTTTTTCCTGCGTCCTCGCTGTTGTCGTCCTCGGCAATGCGCGCTGCCACCTTGAACACCGTGTCGGTCAGCCCGACCGTTATCATGGTGTTGTAGTCCTCTTCGTCGAACAGGAACTGACCCTCGGCATCCTTGGCGCGCACCTGGATCAGACGACACGCACGCTTGAATGGGTCGTCTTCACCAGAATACGCGCGTACCTGTCCAATCGTCAGCGGACCGACATAAACCGTCAGTCCCCATTCAGGCACCTCGAACGACCGCATCGGTGCATTTGCGCGCAGTTCTTTCAGCTTGCCACTGAATGCAGACATATCAGGTTGCCGTGCCTTCGGTGACCGCACCGTTCACCGTCATCGTCCACGACACTTCGACGATGTTGTCGGTGCCGCCGCTGATCACGCGCTCTTGAATGTTGGCGCCACCCGTCGGGGTTGCCAGATACGGTTTGCCCGTACCAGTGCCGGCAGGATAGATGACCGCATATACGTCGTTCGCGTTCGTCATGTCCGACTGATTCGCGCCGCTGCTCGTGTCGTACCAGCCGTTGATGTTGATCGTGGTCGTCTTACGTCCGGCGACGGTCGTGGTCGTGCAGTCACCGATTTCGGAAGCGTCAAGCTGTTCGCTCGACTCGCTAACCGAGTAATCACGAATTCGAAGAATCTGCGAGGCGGCACCCGTAGCTGCCGCATCTTTGACTTTGATGATGCCCAAGCATCCGCGAGAAACTGCCATTGTCTAATCCTCTTACATGTTGCCGTATGGCATTTCGAACATGCTGGTAAAAACCAGCGTCACTATCATCGTGTCACCACCTGGTTCAGGATAGGTGACCTCCTGCGAAACAAAACCGATATCCAGCGCAATGCCGCCAAGGGTCTGATCGGTGCTGTCAAGCATCGCGTTGAACACGTCCTGCGTCAGCAGGTGCGCAAGTTCGGCACCTTCGTCATTCACGTCACGGACATGCGCGTCGATCTGGATGGTCATCTCCGCCTGCACTGGTTCGTAACCGTGTGCTGTACCTTCGACTGCTTCGATGCCTGAATCGTAGACCGTCAGCACGGTGCCGATGTCGGTCTGATCAGGGTTCACCTGTTTCCTGCCGAGATACACACGGTCACCGGCTGCGGTGTTGTATCCTGCCGCGGGGTTGATTGCCTGCAGGCGTTCCTGCACCTCCTGCAGAATCTGGTATGACACGGGCGCGCTCATCGGTCACGCTCCGTCAGCGTCAGCGACCATTCGACGTTGTTCTCCTTGTTCACGCCGTCGATGACGTACACGTCACCGTTCGCCATTTCGATGCGGTCACCGCGGCGAGGCGTAGGAACATCGGAGACTTTCACCCGCACCCGCGTGACCTCTTCGGCGTGGTCTGCCGCGATGCCGATCAGTTCGCTGTTGGTGTCGACAATCGCATAGATGGTGCTGCTGTCTGCGTCCTGCGCAACATAGGTCACCGACTGACCGAGTGCGGCATACACGGCGACCGTCATTGCGGATTCATGCGCCTCCCAGGTCATCAGTCGTACACCGTGAGTTTCAGCGGCGATTCGACCTGCGCACCGTTCGTCAGGTTGCTGTCGTAAATCACGACCTCGCAGCCTGAATACTCGCCGGCAGTGATTGACTGCCCACCGAGCTTCAGCTTTACCACGTCGGTCGTCGTGCCGCGATAGGTCACCGAGTCCGTCCACCAGATGACCGACGACCCGACGACATCGCTGTCAATGGTTGTCGATTCGTCCAGCTTGACGGTTACACGTGAAACACCCGACAGGTCCGTCAGCACGCTGCCGAGATTCGACAACACCAGCACGATGACATTGTCGCGCCCGTTGTAGACGCTTTCAGCGATGACAGGGTAATCGCTCATTAGCTGATCGTCAGGTCAATCGCTCCGGTCACAAAGGTCAGCGTTGCGCCCGTCACCATACTGCGCGAGGCAGACAAGGCGTCGCCGACGTACAGCGTGCCACCCGTCGACGCCGAGTAGACTGCGGAATAGGTTGCAGTCCCCATGTTGCCGGTCGCCGTGAATACGATGTTTGCGGTGTTCGATACCGTGCCGCTTGCGGACGCACCGAGTGAACACGACTGCCTTGAGTATCCGCCGCCCGTCAATTCAATTCCAGCATCTTCAGGGTCACCGTTAAAAAGTGCGATGTGAACCGTTGCAGGCGAACCGCTGTCCTGCACCAGATTCCGATATGCCGTTGTCCATCCCATCAGTAATTACCTCAACTTGTTGAACGTATAACCAGGCAGCGTCGTCGCGCCGTAGCCTTTCAGTGCAGTCGCCGTCAGTTCCTTCAGTGCCGGCAATGCCTGCGGCGTCGTGAACTGCTCGACTAGTGACGCCGTCGAAGTAACTGAACTTTCTAGCAATTCAGTGTAATCAGGCGCCCCGTATGTTTCCGCCAGATTTGCGGATGACGTGACCGAACTTTGCAAGGTTTCTGCAAAATCCAGCCCACTTTCAAATGTCTCGCCGAGATTGGCAGAAGATGTGACCGACGATGCAAGCAGTTCCTGATAGTCGACGGTCCATCCTTCGACCAGGTTTGCCGCTGACGTGACGATTGCAGTCAACGTTTCCTGATAGTTCGCGACATAGGTTTCAACCAGTGACGCCGAAGACGTGACTGCAGCCGAAAGCGTTTCCTGATACGCCGCGCCGAGTTCGTATGCCTCGACTAGTGACGCTGATGACGTGACAGAACTTGCCAGCGTTTCGGAATAGGCAGGCGCGTCGTATGTCTCGACGAGGGTTGCCGACGACGTGACGGAACTTGCTAGTGTTTCGTTATAGCCTGCCGCCTGGTACGACTCGACGAGGGTTGCCGACGACGTGACGGAAGATGCGAGGGTTTCCGAATAGTCTGGTGCGTCGTAGCTTTCGGCAAGCGTTGCCGAAGATGTTACCGACGCGCTAAGTGTTTCTTCATACGCACCACCAGCCCCGCCCGATACGCCGATCAGGAATGGCGACTGGTTGGCGGCGAGCCATTCATAAGGATATTTCTGATGGTTCAGAATCGCCGCATCTGGGATTACTACGTTGCGGAATATCTCAACATTGAACCAATTGCAGTTTACTTGCCCCCCAAAGCCAGAACTAATATATATGTCGTTTGCCGCGTAAAATCCTGTTCCGCCTGTATAACTGGCCTTTCCTTTGAATGTGTTATTTTCGTAAACAAACCTGTGCCACTGCGTGCCATCATACTGCAAAGCAATATTGTATTTATTGCCAGCAGATAGCGTATATTGCAAAGATGAACGATAGTTCGTATTTACATAAAACTTCAAAACTCCACTTGTTTCTAGCCTTAAATATATCCAAGGGCTACCACTTTCGGGGCCATCCGCCCAACTAAATAACCCAGCATTACCACTTGGCAGCTCGTTTAGCTCAAAATCTAGAAAAAGTGTAAATGTGTCCGGCTCTGATAATGATGCAGACGCATAAGAGTTATTTGATGGTGTTCCGGCAATTGTTAAACACTGATTACCGCGAGAAGCACCCCACGATATATTGCTTGGCTCATTAAGGGCTAAATCATCGGCCCCATATCCCTTGAGAGTCCCTTGTAACGGCCATATTGAAGCATTGGGGTAAGGCGGGGTAGGTTTGCCCTGTGCTGTCGGCTTAACCCCGGGCGCAGGCCAGCCCGACAACGCCTTGTGTATCGGCGTACCGGCAGGGATAAAGTATTGGCTGGTCGTTGCCTCGGCTGCGGTGCCGATCAGGAATAGGGATTGGTTGGCGGGAAGAAAAGGAAGATAAAAATCCTGCCCGAGTGTTACGCACTCATCCGGGGAAAGCGCGCGATTCCACATCGCGCCTCCAGCTATCGGATAGGGAAATTCCCAACCAGAGGTATAGCCGTAAATGCCACCAAGAGCGGTGCCAGTCGCATTGGAGTAGACATTGCTAGGCCCTGAATCAGTGCCAGTGCCTACCAATCTGCCATCTACATAAAGGTAAAGCCCCGTTCCACGCCGGACGCCTACAAAAACATGCCAATTACCATCGACAACGCCTGTGGCTGTGGCCGCTTTTAGATCAGACCCATCCCAAACACCAAAAGCAGCCCCACCACTAACCGCGCCCCAACCAGCTTCACAGTTTGCAAGCAGATAGGTTTGGGTTTTTCCCAACCCCGCCTGACTAATCATTGAAGTTGCATCAGCCGTCGCTTCAGGCTTTGCAATAACGGCAATTGCAAAATCGCCAGTGCCCACCCCATTACTTGTCGTTAATGGCGTGAGTCCAACCCAAGAGGCACCATAGTTATCCGACGTGGATGGGGTAATTATTTTTTTATGCTGGCCGTCATACCCAACTGTTGTATTAGTGTCTAGCCACCCATCAGTGTTGCTGACAAGCTCTCTTGTCGGCAAGGCCGCAAAACATAGCCCTTGGGCAATTGAGCGGCTAGATATAACTGGATTACTTGGCTTAAACCCAGGCGCAGGCCAGCCCCTCGCCGCACGGGCGAGAGGTGTCAGTGATGGAATGTAGATACGGGCCATGTGGCCTTAGGTGGCCGGAGCCATCGTGCGAGAGCGGACCTTGAGACTAAACGTCACCGAGGCTGCGCTGTTGTTCTGCACTTTAAACTTGTCAGTCGTGTGCACATTCTCCACACCTGACACATACAAAACAGTAGACGCGGCTTCTGCTACGAACGATCCGCAGTAATGCGGTGCGCCACTGGTGTAGTCATCTGGCGAGACTGCCTCATTCGTGCCATCAGAGGGAATACGATATAGGTCAAGTGTTTCGCCATCTGTAAACGTCTCCGAGGTTATGAGCATCTGAAAATCAAGCAGAGGATAACTTGCCTCGCTTCCCGTAGTCAGCACAGAACTGAGAGCAGAGCTGTCTGCAGACCACGCGGTAGTTGCAACTGCCCCAGACGAGATAATTTCCGTATATGACGATACGGTATTAATCGCTTCATTAGCCATGATCAGACCCCGTAAAGTGCATCGACTGCATCATTGACGTTATTTTGAACAGCGGTATCACTTGCTCCGGTAATCTGGGACAAAGTAGCTGTAGAATTTGCTCCAACCACATAGTAAGCAATTGATTGCGCTGCACTGCCTGGATTAGCCACAGCACTTTTCGCCCACTCAAGCAATGAAGCTGCCGGAGTTGTGCTGTCAATAATTGCAACTGCTTTAATAACAATCGCTACTTGAATTTTCTCCATTAACCCGGACCAGCCAGAGTCGTTTGTAATTGCCGCAAGCTCTGTATAAGTTGCCATTTTTCAATCCTCCAAAATAAATTCATCGGCGCACAACTCGCGCCATACTTCCGGCCTGTTGCCGAATGATCTGCGAATGCTGCCAATACTGGCCCCATTACAAATGGCGAACTCCGCAGCCTGAACGGCAGCATCATTTGCCTCTGCGCCTTTATCAATAGCTGTGTTCAGTGAAGCACAACCGGCCATAAAACCGGCCATGATAAGTAGAATTGCCGTTTTCATCCGCCATTAACCTCGGGAAAGACACCACTGCGAATCCGTTGCTGTGCTCTCGCACGACCTCGGATAGCGGCACCATCACCCAGCCCGAACAGGGCCAGCAGCAGAATCATCGCCTGTTCCGCAGCCGGGTCACCGATGTCAATCACGCCGTAAGCGATCATCGCGCCAGCGCCCAGTTTGGTCAGCAGGTTGATCAGGGCAGTCACGATAGTCTGAGACTGCCACCACGGCTTCTCCTGCTCAGGCATTGCCTTCACGCTCCTTCGCTTCCTCGTCGCCAAGGGCCAGCAGACCACTGATCGCCGCCTTCTCGGCTTTCACCAGATCACCGTACTCCATGTTGTAGTAGGTGATCGTCGCGTCCATCATCTTGTCGCCGCCTGCTTTCTTGGCCGTTGCCGTGACAATGAATTCGTACTTCTGTTCGCTCATTTGAAAACTCCTTTGTCGTAGGCATCCAACATGCCCATCATGATGAAACCCGCCAGTATCAGGCAGGCGATTACAGTCAATGCGGTCCAGTGCCATTCCTTCACGGCAGTTCCTTCAGAACATCCTCGAGCGCGACATACCGGGTTCGCCAATCCCCCGCCTCGTCCGGGGCCACCAACCCGCCCCACTGCGCCGGATCGTCGGGATGCCGGTCATGTCGAACGTCAAGATGGACCATGATGCCGTGCGGTATTCCGGCATAAACACCATAGCCGGTGAAGCCAATGAGGCGCACCAGAGATAGAAAACGCCGCACATCATCTTCGGTCTCCAGTCCATCGGGGAACAGGTCGACGGCTCTGACCGCGCCCCACTTGCTCAGATTGTGCTGGCTCTCCACCGTCTTGCCGGCCAGCCTGCCAACCGCCTGCCCGTTCTTGCTGACATGGATCGGCAGCCCCCACATGCGGCGCAAGATATCGAGCTTGACCAGCAGCCCCTGATCCATATCGAGCCACCAGTCGCGACCGCCGCGGATAAACTCGCCATGTTCAAAGTGGTAGAGCTTGGCGCGGGTCATCGGTCACGTTTCTCCAGCATGTCGATGCGGCGCTCGTGGCTTTCGATCTTAAAGAAGCCACCCTCACCCCGGACAAGGTGCTGCTGCAGCCGAGCCGCGTCAGCCTTCAGGTCCGCCTCCAGTCCACGGTGATGCGCCACCATTTCCCGCGCTCGCTCCTCAAGCCGAATGACCATCGACTGCAGTTCAGCGACCTGCCCTTCAATGGCAATGATCTGAGCCTGCAGTCGCGCCTCCATCTCCTTGCCCATCGTGCCGGTAAACCTGTCGGGCCTCGCCCTGTCCTCCAGCATTTTGTTGGGAATAATATTTAAAGTCCCAACTGCGCCGCCACCGCCAAGGATCACTGCCATTAAGGCAACGATCAATCTCTCTTTCACATCGAGGCTAGAGAGAAGACCGCCATTGCGGCCATTGCCGCTATCACCAGCAGTGTCCCGAGATCCTGCCACGTTTCCTTAGTTCCAGGTTTCACTTGATCACCACACATACACGAACGCCGCCCGAAGGCGGCGCCCGTCACCACCCGAAACGGGCGCCGTCAGCGATTACGCTGCGTCGTAGGTGCCAGCACCAGGCGTCAGGATCACGTCAATCGTGGTCGGCGACGAACCTGCGGCTTTCGCGGTCATTGCCACACCAAAATCAGACAATCCACCCGCACCCGGAGTCGATGCCGTGTCGTCCACCTTGCCGGATGCCGGCAGGTAGTTGACGCCTTCACCCTGCGCAATCGCAGCACCCGTAACCACCGAGAACTGATAAGCACCCGTGATGGCATAAGCAATCACGTCACCCGTCACACCGGCAGTCTGTGCCACACCCAGAACACCCGCCGCACCATCAGTGCTGCCGAACACGCGAATCTCGTCAACCGCGACAGCACCAGTGCACGTGTAATTGATGGTCTGCTTGTCTCCCTTCAAATACAAAGCCACAGCCATGTTTCACCTCTTCATTTCATCTGAAAATGTCCCCCGTCACCGGGGGACGTTGTTACCCTGCGACTGATTAGGTCACGCCGTCGTTGTAATACAAGCCGCGGAAATCTTCTGCCGTTGCCGCACAGTCGATTCGGACCTTGTACTCGATGCCGTCGATGCTCCAACCGTCTTTCGATTCCATGTACGGAGTCTGCTGACCGTTCAGGAAACCGACAACGACCTGATTGCTGCCTGCGGCGACGTACCACCCATTGGCGTTGGCAGTGTCCAGACGATGGTCGGCAGTGACCGACACCGCGCCCTGGAACGGGTTTGGCGTCAGCGTGCCGGCTGAGCCTGCCGGGTCGTAGGTGGCAGCGATCAGCGTTTCCGCGGTGGTCTGCAGCGCAATCGGCGTGATCAGGTGACGCATACGCAGCCCGATGGTCTTGCCGTTCGGGTCGGTCTGAGTCGCCATTGCGGTACGCGCGGCACTCAGCGTTGCAACCGAAGGCGCAGCACCTGCCGTGACGTAGTTGCTGTGGCCCGATGCAAACAGTGCAACACTGTCCTGCAGCATGGTTGTGGTCGTGCCAGTCGTCAGAACCGCATAGACCTGGTCGCCAATTTTTCGGTTCGCAGCACCGCCCATAGCTCTCGGCACCGCTCCGAGTGCGGACATGTCGTCATTCGCAAGGGCTTGCCTCGAAATGCCGAAAAGCTTGCCAAAGGTGAGTAGCTTGATGGTTTCCTTCAGGTCACTCATATCGCCGTATTCGTACTCGGCACCCTCGTAGACGGTGTCAAGGTCGGTGAACAGTGACATGTTCAGCAGGCTCGTGGTCTTGAAGTCAGGAATGCTGCGGACGTTCGCCCAACGGTTCCAAGTCTCTTCGGCATCCATAAAACCCTCGACCATCGCCTTGTTGGCGACGTTCTCGAGTACTGACGCGAAGTGACCCGTACCATGCGACGGTGAACGCTTCAGTGCCTGACCGATCACCTGGTGCTTGTCACCGACGACGCGCTCGCCCTGCATCCGCAGGTAGTTGCGCGCCATGTCAGCGACCGACATGCCGTACCACTCGGTTTGCATGACTTCGCGGCGGTCTTCTTCAGCCACCTTGTGACCGGAGGCAATCTGCAGCGACAGACCCATTGCGCGCTCGAACTTGTCGCGCTGGTCTTCACCGGCATACGCAGTGACTTTCGGCTTGCGTGACATGTCGAAGGTGCCAGCAAATGCGCTGCCTTCGTTCTGGCGTGCCGACACGTCGACGGAAACATACCCGTCTGCGATGGCGTCCAGAATTGCCTGCTTTGCCTGATCGACGCCGATTTCCGGCGAGTCTTCACAGGCGCGCTCGAGGTCGGCGAAGGCGTCGCCGTAGCGTTCTTCGTAACGAGCGAACAGGCTGCGGATATCGTGGCGGCGTTTTGCCTCGATTTTCGCACCCTCTTTGCGCTCGCGCTCTTTGTCCAAGGTGAACAGGCGCAATTCGCTTTTCACCTCGGGCTGCTGCCGGGTTTCGGTTTCGACAACAGCATCGGTTTTCACATCATCAGTCATGACTTTGACCTCTTTCGTTTCGATGCTTCGGTTGATACCCACCCGGCTATCGGCTGGGACGGTAACGACAGACGCCTCTAAAGGTGTCCATCGCGTCACGGGAATTTCCCCGTTTTCGTTTTCCTCGTACTCGTCGATGCGGTAACCAATCGACAGATCACGCAGGAAACCACCGCGCACGTCCTGCCAAATCTCTTCGGCGCGTGCGTTGGTGGAAAATCTCAAGTCGCCGCGCAACACACGGTCTTTGTCGATACGGATATTCTCGACGCGCCCGATAGGTTGATCGTGATTGTGCGACCACAACAGCGGCAGACCATCGGCGGCGCGTTCCATGTTCACCGCGCTTTTTTCATGCCGCAGAATCTCGGTGCCGAAATACCGTTCGACCGGCGTTTCAGACGACAGTGCAGCAGATACCGTGCGCGCCTCGTCGTCGACCTGTTTGCGGTCGAGTGTGAACGTGCGTTCGAATTCTCGGGTTTCCAGTTTCATTCGTCAGGTTCCTCGTCTGGCATTTCTTCAGACGGCTGATTCTGCGACACAGCGAACATGTCCGCCTGGAGCTGCTGGTCGACGATTGCCGGGTCATAGCCACGTTCGCGCACCACCATGTGGCGAGACTTGAACCCGTTCGTCACCGCAACGGCGTCCGCTTCCATTTCCTTTTTCGGGTCAATCCACGGCATCCCAGGCGCGCGGTAATCGGCACGCGCCAAGGTTTCAGGTCTGGCATTGCGCGGCAGCGCAAAGGCACCTGACTCCACTGCCCAGAACACGAACCGCTCATAAATCGGACGCAGGAATTGCGACACGAATTGATTGCGCAGTCGGTCATACTGCGGTTTCTGTTCCACCAGTTCCTGACGCTGCGCTGAATAGGTGCCGTTGTAGTTCTTCGTCAGGCTCGAGGCACTGACGCCGATACCTGCGGCAATGCGTCGGTGCTGATCAGCCAGAAATTCGATCAGGTTGGTATTCGGACGGTCAAGCCCGATCGCCTTGATGTCTTCACCCGGAAGCAGGTTATCCCAGACCATACCCGGCGACATTTCCAGATATCGGTTTTTGAACCTGTCATCAATGTCACCGTCTTCGGTTTCCCAGCTTTTTAGATTGGTTCCCAACATCTCAGGGTTGCGGATAATGGCGGCAGTCCATGCCGCCGCGACTCTCATCGCTATGCGTTCCGAGTCTTCCGCATCCTTGATGTCGTCCAGTCGGTTGATCACGCCGCTGAACACCGTCACGCCGCGCGTCTGATTGATGCGCCGCGCAAACTTCAGGTGTTCCACCCGCTCGGCAGGCACACGGCGCGTTTCCATGTTGGTCGAATAGCGGATATAGCGCGGGTCGCCGAGTTCGGTATAGAAATGGTACGCAGTCGGGATGCCGTCAGCATCCTTTTCAACACCATGCACAATGCTTGCCTGCGTGTTGCTGCGGTCCTGAATCTTTTCAAACGGCAACCAGTCGGATTCCAGCAGCCGCACCGAATACGGCACCACCCGATTGCGGTTCGGACGCACGCCGCCGTCGATATGCTCGGCGAAGGTCTCGCCGTCACGCAGCCAGGTGCGACACGCGAGCCGTTGCGCCTCTTCGATGGTCAGTTCGCCGGTAATGTCCGCACGCCGTGACCAGTCATCCCACAGTTCGCGCAGGCGTTCATTCGCGCGCGGTATGGTCTCACCGCGGCGCGTCGTGATCTGCGGGTCGACCTGAATGCCTGCACCGACAATGTTGTTCACCAGTACGTCAAGCGCACCGATGGTCAGGTCGTTGTTTTCATCCAGCCATCGCGCATAGTCACGCAGCTTGCTGCCGGCGTGATTGATGGAATAGTCGGCTGAACCGCTTTTTTCAGGCGTCTTGTGAAAGTCGGAAACCTTCGCCGCTTCGTATAGGCGAATCTTGTCAGCGGGTTGCGACATGCGGCACCTCGTCTGACTTGCGCGGTCGTCCAGGCTTGCGCTTCGGCGGCGTCGCCTTTTCTTCCAGCACGGTTAGCACCTGGTTGTATTCGACCTCCGTCAAGACGACAAAGGGTTCATTCCAGGGTCCGTGTTCACCCTGCACCACCTTCGCGCGCAGACGCTTGATCAGATCGTCTAGCGCCATCGTGGTGTCGATATGTGTGGGTTGCGATTGGCGGCGCGGTTGTCATAAGCCGCGATATCGCGATTGACTTGCGCCAGTGCGCGCCGCACATCGGTGATTCCGGCGTAGGTGATCTGTCGGTCGCCTATCTGCACCGACGCGGCACCCGCACCACTGGTCAGTGCATCTTCGAGCGCACCGCGAAGCGTGACAAGTTCTGCATACGTCATGCCGCCGATATTAGCGGCGCATCCAGTTCTGTCGCTTTTTAATGAATGACTGTTGTTGTGAAGGATTGACAGGCTTTTGCAATTTCTTGTTTTCTGGTGCAGTTTCGCGTTTTTTCTCTTTCAACGTGTGCACCTGCATCGAACTCGCTGCAGCGAATGCCAATACCTCGCAATCTAGGTAATGGTTGTCCTTGTAGTGCCGCACCCAGATGCGGCGTCCGCTTGCTTTCGTGACTACTGATTCAGACACCAATTGCCGGCAGTAATCTTCGTCGGTGTCCTCGTGCAGGTGCCATCCACCAGGCTGATCCAGCGGCCACCGCACCCGCGCATACACTTGGCTCTTGTAATAATCGGTGTTGATGTGCCACAACTGCACACCAGCCTTCAACATCTTGCCTTTCTGCGTCACGTCGACCACGTTCGTGCGCAACGGCTGCGTCATGCGCTCTTGACCCTTCGATGCGTACACATTGCCGCCGATACGCCGTACGAAGTCATACACCCGATCAGCCGCAAAACCCGAGTCGATGAATGCGCGCGCTATCGGTCGCCCGTCGAATTTCTGCGACAGCACCTGATGTAGCGATATCCAGACGTTGTCGAACTCTGTCTCGCCAGCAATATACCCGTGATCCAAAAGCCACGACTCTGACATGTACCCCCAACCGCGCACCGTGTAATACAGCCCGTATTTCTGCACGTCGACGCCGGCAGTAATAATCTGCACCTTTTGCGGCAGGCTCCCGCGCCCGTACGGCATGATCAGTTTGCGCACCTGCTCCCACGGCGGCGCATCTCCGCGAATCTTGAAAATCTCGCCGCCGTAGGTGTTGACCTCTGCCTGTATGCGGTCCTGGTCGTTCGTCTTGTAAGCAGCCACCAGACGGCGCGCGATGTCGCCGAACGACTGCCACGGTGAACACAAACCCGACACCCAGAACGATTCTGTCACGTTCGGTGCCGATTCTTCGGTCGGCACAACTTCGCCGATGTCATTGACGGTGTGCGCGATGTAGCGTCCGCGTTGCTCGAGCTGGTGCTTCTGACTGTCGTCATGCTCAATGCCACAGTGCGGACACACCAGCACTGCCTGCGCTGCCGCCTCTGACGGATTCGCACCCTCTGGCCACTTCAGCAGTTCCAGTTTCGGCACGAACCAGTCGTCACATTCTAGGCACTGCCATGCCCACATCTTGCGCGTGCCTTCAAGAAACAATGCCCAGACGGGCGACGCGCCTTCAATGGTCGGTGTGCTGAACACCCCCACCTTGCCGCGCGCGTAGTTCTTCGTGCGTGCCGTCGACAGTGTTACAGGGTCACCCTCGTCGGTGTTCACCATCCGATCACGCTCGTCAACCAGTATCAGACCGCATGGGTGACTTGCCAGTTCGGTCGCCGACCCTGCCCACGCGAAGCCCAGACGCACGCCGGCAATGAACTTCTCGCTGACCTTGTTGCGCTGCCCCTTTTCCAGTTTCTCCCACAATGTCTTGGTGCTGCGAAACATCTTCATCAGACGGTCTGACGATATCGAGCGCACCTGCTTTTCAGTCGGGCCAACGTACATCGCAGGCAACGGTCGGTCATCCAGCGACCAGCCGAGAATGTTGAAAATACCTTCTGTCTTGCCCATCTGCGCGCCCATGACGCCGACCACCATCTTGATGCGGTCATCCGCAAAGGCGGCATAAATGTCGTACATGTAAGGCGTGCGCGAGACTCGGAAACGACCAGGTTCGGGTGAATCCGGCGGCAGGGTTCGGCAGTCTTCAGCCCATTGACCCGCGTCGCGCTCAGGAGGCGGACGGATGATCTCTGCTGTCGTCGCGAGTATCCGCGAAAGTGCTGACGGCATCGGATATCACCTCTAGTGCCTGTTTCAATTCAACCCGCAACAAGGCGGCATTCTCGACCCCGAACTGACGTGCCAGCCGCGGTTCAATTGCCTCGATCTGCGTGCGCACCAGCGTCGCAAGTTCCAACATGGCGGTATGCACAACCGCGGTATCCAGCAGGTCGGCACGCAGCCGACTGTTCTCGAGTTCCGTCTTGTCGGTTTGCGCCTTGTACAGCAGTTTGCGCTGTTCGTTGATGTCACCTGCGTTTTCGGACACACGGTCGGTCGTGAACCACCGAATGACGCTCGGCATGTGGTATTTGTTTTTTCCCGCCTCTGGCAAACCCATTTCACGCATGCGATAGACCTGCCGATGGCTTACCGACAGCAGTTCCCTGACCTGTTTGGCATTACCTATCCAATCGGTGGTTTCTATAGTCAATTGCTAAAACCTCAGAACCGAATTTTTCGT
>Ga0180438_10004729_pt1 | contig 19417 bp, 12 predicted proteins | sample SS_ome_12_FD_132455 | JGI IMG/M metagenome (GOLD analysis project Ga0180438, IMG submission 132455) | Hypersaline lake sediment archaeal communities from the Salton Sea, California, USA - SS_3_D_2 metaG | ecosystem: Environmental > Aquatic > Non-marine Saline and Alkaline > Hypersaline >... | reverse complement strand
GAGCGCGGGCCGGGCAAGCTGGGACCCCAGCAAGAGCGGGGACCCCACCTCCCGCCGGTGGAGGAAATGACAACCCTCTCCGAGATCGTCCGGCTGCTAAACGAGATCCATGGTGCGGACATTTCGGTCAGGGAAGGAGAGCACTTTATTGAGCAATTGCAGGAGCGACTGGCCGCCGACGAAGCCCTGGCCGCCAGCGTGCGGGTCAACACCCCGGAGAACGCCCGGCTCACGTTCAACCACGTCATCAACGACCGTATTCAGGACATGGTGGACGTGAGCTTCAAGTTCTACAAACTGCTCACGGAAGACTCGGCCTTTGCCAGCTTTTTCCAGGACGTGATGTTCAGTCGCTACTTGCGCGTGGCGCAAGTTGGAAATGGAGCGGGTGGAAGGTGAAAAGACCCCCGTCCGGTTGGCAGGGGCCTCATCGTATTGTCGCCCGTACGCGGGTCAGCGCCAGCCCTTGCCACAGGTCGTCGTCGGCTTTGGTACCATTCGTGTAACTGTTCACCGGGTGCCAAATAATCGCCGGATATTGGCCGGGATTAGGAGATGAGGGGATAGAATCAAAGGGTTTGGCTCACGAAACACACGAAAGGCCACGAAATGCGCGACAGGCTTTCGTGGCTTTCGCGTTCTTTCGCGATTTTCGCGGTCCAAACGCCCCCCAGCATCACTTCTTGTGGGCCCGTGTGCCTTCTTCCCCCCATCGCGAAAGCCGAACGGCCTTGCCTCACGCGTCAAGAGCCTGCCCCTGGTTAACTTTCGGAGTACAATATTCTCCCTTTGTGGCAAGTTTTCCGCGCCTAGTTCCGGCCTGGCCGGGTCAGGAGATGCGGGGATACATGAATGACAAATCCCCCAATCCCCTAATCCCGGCGAGAAACGCCACGGTCTGATACACCCGCTAACCGCTTTCCAATGAATTTCCGGCACGCTGATTTGGGTTCTATTTTATCTGCGAAAATCTGCGAGAATCTGCGTCCTATGAAATTTGTCAGTCAATCAGGATACGACGTACACTTCTCGTCGTACGATCTCGCTCCAGGTCAACCGTAACGACGGGGAGACCACCCCAATTTGACATCCATTGAAATTGCTGTATAATACCCCCCGTTCTACAGCCCTGGACAACACAATGAACTGTTGTCGTTTCCCCAACGCCACACCGTCGTGGTACCAGTTGCGCTCCCCCGGGCGCGGCACGTAAGAATAATAGGCCTCTTGTGGCATGACAACAAGTGCTATCGCTATCCCCCCTGCTTCCCACCTTCGCGGATGACTTCTCAGTGCCTCAGAGTGTTTTCTATTATTTAGAACGCCGCTTCTGAGAAGCGGCGAGCTCTCTGCTATGACCTTCAGGCAACCTTATTTCACCGCATCGTCTGCTGTCATTTGATCGATAGGTTCTTTGTTCTAACCATATAACGATTGCTCTTATAGGTCACTCTGATTACCACTACGACGTGACTTCGGTCCACAAACCAGGTTTTCGATGCTCTGCGATCGAGATGGGGCCAACTGCACGGCCTTTCACAGAGGTAACGTGGTCCTAGAGTCGAAAACCCTGGTTTTTTTGTTTACGTTATGTCAAAATGACGCGGGTACAACATTTAGAACAGTTGTGCGATTTGCCAGAATCAACTTGGAAAGGTTGGGACCGGCCGATGGTGGATTTGAACAACATCTATGCTCACATCGACGCAAACTTTGATGCTCACCTCGAGAATATCAGGCGGCACCTCAGAAAGCCCGGCATCTCGCTCACCGGCGAGGGAATGCACGACAGTACCGAGATGCTTCTGGATCTCTTTCGCGACCTGGGCGCCAGCGAGGTTCACCTCGTCGAGTTCGAGGACGGGTGGCCGCTCATCTACGCTGAGCTCTGGTCCAAGAACCCTCACGCCAAGACGCTCCTCAACTATGGCATGTGGGATGTCATGCCAGTCAGGCCAGAGCGCTGGCGCGTTCCACCGTTTGATGCCAGCATCATTCCAGCGCAAGACATCGGGCTGAATCCTGACTGGGGTCCAGTCCTGGTGTCCCGTGGCTGTTACAACCAGAGAGGGCCGTTGCTCGCCTCGCTCAACGCCATCAAGTCCATCATCGAAGTGACGGGCGACGTTCCGGTAAATTTCATTTTTACCGTCGAGAACGAGGAGGAACTGGGCAGCCCACATATGGCCGAGTTCAGGGACCGCTACCTGGATAGCCTCAAGCGGGCAGACGCCTTCCACTACCATCGCATGATCCAGAGCCCCGAGGGCAGGCACCAGATCTTTCTTGGGGCCAAGGGCATCGTTACGCTCGAGTTGTCCGTGGAAGGTGGAGGGTGGGGCGGCCCCGTCGGCAAACCGCTGAGTTCGTCGGACGACCCCTGGGTAGACTCACCCGCCTGGCGCCTCGTCTGGGCCTTGAGTACCCTCAAAGCCCCCGATAACCGTGTGCAGATCGAAGGGTTCTACGACCACGTTCGTCCGCCGACCGAAGAGGAGCTGGATCTCATCGACAAGATACGCCTCGCCACAGACGTCGAACAACTCAAGGGTAAACTGCACATCGAACGCTTCAAGGGTGGCGCTCCTCTGGAGGCGGTCTTGAAAGACTATTACTTGTCCCCCGTTCTCAACATTGATGGCTACGAAAGCGGCTACACCGGTGAGGGTGTGCTCACCAACCTCCCCCACCGTGCGGTGGCCAAGATGGATGTCCGGCTGGTACCGAACATGAGTGCGGACCAGATCGTGGGCGACCTGAGAAAACACCTGGATAAGCATGGCTTCCCAGAGGTAGAAATCACCAAGGGGCCCGGCGGATACGACTGGTACAGGACCGCTGTCAGTGAGGATATCATACAGGCCATCATCTCGGCGACGGTCAAGCACGGCGTGGAACCACTGCTCTGGCCGGCCATGCCCTGGTCATTTCCTGGCTCCGTTTATGCCAAGCCCCCTTTGTCCCTGCCGATGGGCACCTCTGGCCTGGGACGGGGAGGCTGGGCCCATTCGGCCAATGAATTCCTGACCGTCGAGGGCATTCGAGACCACGAAAAGTACACGGCCACTTTGCTGTACGAGTATGCCGGCCTGTAGGCCGTTCCCCAAACCGGCGATCGGTTTGAGCCTGTATGCCTGAACAGCCCTGACCTTTCTGGCCGCCTGGCGTCGGGCCGGTCAGAGGGTATATTCAGCAAGTTGGAGGAGACGCAATGACCCGCTACATCATCAATCGAATTCTCCAAACCATACCCACTCTCTTTGGCATTTCCATCATCTCATTCGCCCTGTTGCGCCTGACCGGCGACCCGGCGGTGCTGGTCCTCGGGCTTATGGCCTCCGAAGAATCTCTTGAGGAATATCGCCAGGAACATGGTCTCACCGACCCGGTGATGGAGCAGTACTTTAATTGGATAGGTGACATCTTTCGCGGCGATTTCGGCGATTCCCTGCGCTATCACGAGCCCATCGTCAAGTTGCTTCGCGAGCGCTTGCCGGCGACGATGGAGCTTGGCCTGACAGCGCTGACGCTGGCCATCGTGATTGGGGTGCCGGTGGGTGTGTTCTCGGCCGTCCGATGGAACACGGGATGGGATATCATCATCCGGACAGTCGTCCTCTTTGGCCAGGCTACTCCCGGCTTTTACCTTGGGTTGCTGCTTATCCTTACCTTCTCGGTAGGTCTCAGGCTTCTGCCCACGGGCGGTCGGGGCGGATTTTCGCACCTCATCATGCCGGCCGTGGCCCTGAGTACCTTTATGGTGGCCCTCATCGTCCGCTTTACTCGTTCGGCCCTTCTAGACGTCTTGCGCCAGGATTACATACGTACGGCGCGCGCCAAGGGCCTGGCCGAACGGTATGTTGTCTATCGACATGCCATGAAGAACGCCTTGATCCCTCTCATTACTATCCTGGGCATGCAGGTCTCTATTCTCTTTAGTGGTGCCGTCATAACAGAAACCATTTTTTCCTGGCCTGGCGTAGGCCGTTTCGCCGTCCAGGCCATCCATGCCCGAGACTTTCCCGTCGTTCAGATAATGATTCTGTTCATGGCCTCTGTCATTGTCTTCCTTAATCTTATTGTGGACATCACCTATGCCTACCTGGATCCGAGGATCAGATTCAACTGACGCTACCGCCATCGGCGAGCACTTGCATGCGACGCAACTGTCTTCATAGGGGATCAAAGGACACATCATGGACAAACACAATCAAGCTCTGGACACAGCCACGTCTGATGCCTCGGTGCGGAGCAGGACAGAGCCGTCTGCGTCACAAGGCGAGGCGTGGACCCTCTCTCGACGCAGGTCCCGCGTCGTCTCTTCCTTTTTCTCCAGCCCGGCGAACAAGGCCGGCCTGGTCATCATTGCCCTCTTTGTTCTCGCGGCCATCTTTCCTGTCCGTTGGTTGCCTCACAACCCCACGATTGTGAATCCCGGCCTGCGCCACACGCCCGTGTTTGAGCGGGACAGCGAGGGGGCTTTGTATCTCATAGGGACAGACCATCTGGGCCGTGACATGTTCAGCCGCCTGATCTACAGCGCCCGTTACACGTTGGCCGTGATGGTCTGCTCGGTTTTCGTCGCCACCGTCACCGGCGTGATGGCCGGTCTTATGTCCGGCTTTTACGGCGGCTTCCAGGACAGCCTGATCAGCCGGCTGGTAGATATCCAGCTCGCCTTTCCCATCGTTTTGCTGGCTATCCTTGTGCTGGCCATTATGGGCCCGGGCTTTATCAACCTGGTGGTCATTCTAGGGCTGTCTGATTGGGCGCGATACACCCGCGTGGTGCGCAGCGCAACCCTTTCAGTCAAGGCCTGCGACTATATCGAGGCCGCCCGGGCAGTGGGGGTTTCCGATACTCACATCCTCCTCAAACATGTGTTGCCCAATGTTGCGTCACCCATTCTGATTCTGGCCACGCTGGCCATGGCCAGGGTCTTGCTGGCTGAATCGGCCCTCAGCTTCTTGGGCCTTGGCATTGCGCCGCCAGCCTCAACCTGGGGAGGGATGATCGGAGATGGCCGGAACTATCTGTTTGAGGCCTGGTGGTCGTCGGCCCTGCCCGGTCTGGCCATCAGCGTGACAGTGTTGGCCATCAATTTCGTTGGCGACGGCCTTCGCGACGCCCTCGATCCACAGATGGAGAGGCAAAGAACCGCCGAGTAGTAGCTCTGTAGTGCGAGACAGGAGAACGACGTTAGCTGTCGACTTTTCCTGACATGCGATCTGGAAAGGAGGGGCACATTAAAAGATTCGGTAAAGTAGGTCTATTTTCTTTACGTTCCAAACACATTGAAGGAGAAAGGGATGAAAATGTTGAACAAGAAGAGGGGAACTGCATACCTGGCACTTGTCATACTCACGGTCCTCATCTCTGTGTTGGCCGGATGTGGTACGCCAGCGCCCACAGCCGCGCCGACGACGGCGGCTGAGAAACCAACTGCCACGCCAGCGGCGGCGGCTGAGAAACCGACGGATACACCGGTGGCGGCTGAGAAACCAACGGATACACCGGTGCCGGCGCCATCAAGGCCGGGTGGGACGCTGACGGTTGGCCACCCCACGGATCCAACGGAATTGAACCCGCACAACACCACCGCCGCTTACCAGAGCGTGTTCGGTCAGATCGTTGAGCAATTTGTTCTGTTCGACACCGAGAAAAGAGGCGTCAAGCCCTGGCTGATCACCGAATGGGAGTGGATCACCGACAAGACGTTGCGCATCAAGCTGCGCGAAGGTGTCAAGTTCACCAATGGCGAGGATTGGGATGCCGAGGCGGCCAAGTACAGCCTTGACCTGCTGAGCGAGGCGCGCGGTTATTCGTTCTGGGTGGGAGACAGCTACGACCGCACCGAAATAGTCGATAAATACACCGTCGATCTTTACGTCAATAGGATAGCCGGCTCGTGGCTGGCCATCCTGGCCCGAGGCGGCTTTGCCTTTCCGCCCAAATACACCCAAGAGGTAGGCTTGGAGGAGGGCTTTTACAACGAGCCGGTTGGCACAGGGCCCTACCAATTGGCCGAGTGGGTCAGAGACGATCACATCACGCTCGAAGCCAACATGGACTACTGGGGCGGTCCGCCGCCCATGGACGAGGTCATCTTTAGGGTCATCCCCGAGGAGGCAGCACGGATGGCCGCTCTCGAGACCGGCGAGGTGGACCTGGTGACCATGATCTCCGCTGGGTCGGCCAAGCGGATCGAAAGCAATCCTGACCTGGTCCTGGCCCAGCGGCGAGGATTGCGCATGTTCGGCACCTTTTTTGACATGACTGAAGATTACCCGGTCAATGACAAGCGGGTGCGACAGGCGCTGAACTATGCCGTGGACAAGGAGGGTGTGGCCAAGCTGTATGGAGGCTATGCAGCCCCCATGTCTCCGCAGTGGTTGACCCCGGACACCATCGGGTACAACCCTGACCTAGAGGGGATGTACGACTATGATCCGCAGAAGGCCAAGGAGCTCTTGGCCGAGGCTGGCTATCCGGATGGCTTTGAGGCGACCATCAAGTACACCATCAACCGCTACCCGCTGGATAAAGAGATGGGGGAGACAGTGGCCGGGTATCTGGAGGCCGTCGGCATCAAGGTCAACCAGGGGCCGCTGGAGTACGGCGAGTACAGCCGGCAGCACAGAGAAATCGACGAAAACCCCATGGGGGATATGCATCAGTGGGGGCTGCTCACGCCTCCCGATGCGTTCATGACCCTCATCTTGTTTAGATGGAATCCGGATGGGCCAAGGCCGTATCGCCACTTTGGCCCCAACCCCGAACTCGATGAACTCCTGGATAAGGGCGGTGATGCCACCGATCCGGCCGAACGAATTGAAATCTACAAGCGCGCTACCGAGATCATGGCAGAGGATCCCCCCTGCATCTTCTTGATTATCCCCATCGATCTCTATGGCGTCAGCAGAAAGGTCGTGAATTTTGAGCCCCGGGCCGATCAGGTGCTGTGGCTGCACGACGTCTACAAAGAGTAACAGCTTATCGGGCAAGGACGGGAGAGGTGAGCCTACCCTCGCCTCTCCCGACACCGTCTTCAACCTGGTCTGCACGGTGACGCTGGCCAGGGGCTTGTGTGACCGCGTTATCGGCCATCATGATGACACCTCAGGAGACGAAAACAATGGGATACCTTTCTATCGAGGGCGCTACGATCATAGACGGCACTGGAGGAACGCCGATCCAGGACGGTTGCATTCTGCTTCAAGAGACCAAGATCGCCAACGTCGGACCGGCAGGGTCCTTTGACTTGCCCTCTGAACGGCAGACGATGGATGCCACGGGCAAGGTCGTCACGCCAGGACTGATCGATGCCCACAACCACCTCTGTATCTACCCTGGCGATGAAGCGAAGCAGATGTCTGACCCCGACGGAACGCTGATGTTGCGAGCCGTGCGGCATGCGCGGGCCAATCTGGCCTCCGGCGTGACCACCATGCGCACCGTAGGCGAGAGGAGCCTGCTCGACCTTCAATATCGGGATGGCATTGCGGAGGGGCTGATCCCTGGGCCTCGCATCCTGGCATCGGCCTGGCCAATCTGCAGCACCGGCGGTCATGGCTGGTTCATCGGCAAGGAGGTTGATGGCGTGGCCGCGGCCCGCCAGGCCGTCCGCGACAACTGTAAAGCTGGCGCGGACCTGATCAAGATCATGGTCAGCGGAGGCGTCTCCACCAAGGGCTCTGTACCCTGGACGTGTTACTTTGCGCAGGACGAGATAGAAGCCCTGATCGACGAGGCCCACCGGCTGGGCAAAAAGGTGGCCGGGCATCTATACGGCGGCCAGGGTGCCGACTGGGCGTTGGCGGCCGGCATGGACACCGTTGAGCACGGCTCTTATCTCAGCGATGAACAACTGGACGTCATGGCTTCGAAGGGCATCTGGTTGGTGGCGACCCAGGGCGTCTACTTGCTGAGACCCAAGGACACGACAGGCATACCGCCCTGGCAGCAGCGCAAGGCAGTGGACGCCGCAGAGTCGACCAAGCGGGTCTTTCAGAAGGCCATGGAAAAAGGGGTCAACATCGCCTTTGGCACCGACTGCCACCACGAGCCGTTCCGCATGGCCGATGAGCTGGCCCTGGCCGTCGGGCTGGGCATGTCCGAGATGGACGCCATCGTCCAGGCTACGGCGGGGGCCGCACAGGCCAGCGGCATCGAAAGCGACGTCGGCACCTTGACCCCTGGCAAATGGGCGGATCTGCTGATCCTTGGCAGCGATCCCCTGACAGACATACAGGCTCTGAAGGACATTGAGACCATCGTGCAGGCAGGCAAGATCGTCGAGCTCTGACGGCAGGGCTCAGACGAACCAACGTACTGCGCTCAAGCTCACATAGGAGGAAAGTTATGGGTTTCTCAGCGCCGGTCTCGGAAGAGGCCAAGAAATTGCACTATGATTCCATCGTCATCGACGGCTGCACGTTCTTTTGCGAAGGGTACAACGATCAGCTGGCTCAGGCAGGAGTGACCGTGCTCAGCGTGACGACGCCCGACGTGGAAGACGACGCCGGCGGAGCGGCCAAAAAGATCGCTTCCTATTATCGCATCATCAGGAACGATCCCAAGCTCGAGCTTATTGAGACCGTGGATGATATCTTTCGCGTCAAAGAGGAAGGCAAGGTGGGCATCCTGATCGTCTTCCAGGACGCCCGGCCGATGGCCGACAATCCCGCCATGGTCGAACTGTTCTACCGGCTCGGCACCCGCGTTTCGGTGCTCTCTTATAACGGGCGGAACTTTGCCGCCGACGGGTGCGGGACCGGCGCCGACGCCGGCCTTAGCCGGGAGGGACGCCAACTCGTTCGAGACATGAACCGCGTCGGCATGGTCGTTGACCTGTCACACGTTGGTGAACGCTCGAGCCTGGAGGCGATCGACATCAGTGAAAAACCGCCCATCTTTTCCCACTCGAACCCACGCAGCCGGGCCAATGCACTGCGAAACATCACCGACGAACAGATCAAAAAGGTAGCCGCCAAGGGTGGGCTGGTCGGTTTGACAACCTATCCGCCCCTGAGTTGGACGGGTGGGAAGGCCATTCCGACACTGGCTGACTATCTCGACAGCATGGAATATGTCATCGACCTGATAGGGGTCGATCATGTATCGATTGGAACCGATACGGTGGCAACCCCCGGTGCTTACCCCCGGGACGTCGTGTTCCGCCTGCAATTCCTGCTCGGCGGCACGCTGGGGGGGTACAAAGAAGCCTTTGAAGGCAACCCGGAGGCGCGCCATCTCGACGGCTTTGAGGGCATGGGAGACTTCCCACTTATCACCCAGGGCCTTCTCGACAGAGGGTACGACAAAGAAGCCATCCAAAAGATCTTGGGACTCAACCTGATCCGGATCTTCCGAGAGGTGTGGCAATAGGATCGCTGTCGGCGCAAGATAAGAAAGACAAAAGGCACAGAAGCCTCGCTGCGTTGCTTCTGTGCCTTTCATTTGGCATATCCTTTGAGCACGTGGGACAAGGGATGCCAATCATTTGCCGGGACTTTCAATTTGACAAAACCAGACTTTTCGTGCTACAATAGGTGCCGAGATGAAACCGGCAGCGCATAGAAGAGAGGGCCCCGTGCGATGGGCCCTCTCTTTCCTTTTACACGAGAAATTCGCCCAGAACAATTACCGGAACAAAACAATTAATGGAACCGGGACCCACGCCCAGGGCGGAACGAGGAGAAAGTCAGGGAGGAAGGGACAGTGGCACAATTGGCAACCGTCGATCCTGAAATCGCAGCGCTCCTGGACCGCGAGCGTGCCCGGCAGAATACGACCATCCAACTCATCCCCTCACAGAGCACGGTGGGCGAGGCCATCCTGGAGGCGCAGGGGTCCATCTTGACCAACCTGGCCATCGAGGGCTATCCGGGCCGGCGCTACTTCCCCGGCTGCGATCTGGCCGACCAGGTCGAGCGACTGGCCGTCGAGCGGGCCAAGACGCTGTTCGGGGCACAACACGCCAACGTCCAGCCGCACTCGGGCGTCAACGCCAACATCGCCGTTTACCTGGCGGCGTTGCAGCCCAGAGACACCGTCCTGGGCCTGTCACTCCGCCACGGCGGGCACCTATCGCACGGCTACGAGCTGAGCCTGTCCGGCCGCTTCTACCGCTTCCTGCCTTTTCACGTCGACCGCGCCACAGAGCAGATCGACTATGACGCCGTGCGGGACCTGGCCACCCGCGAACGTCCCAAGATGATCGTCGTCGGTGGGAGCGCCTACTCGCGAATCATCGATTTTGCGCGCTTCAAAGAGATATGCGACCAGGTTCACGCCCTGCTCATGGTCGATCAGGCCCACATCGGCGGGTTGGTCGCCGCCGGCCTCCATCCCAGCCCGGTGCCGCACGCCGACTTTGTGACGGGCACGACCTACAAGACCCTCGGGGGCGGCAAAGGGGCCTACATCTTGTGCACGGCAGCCCATGCCCAAGCGATCGATCGCAGCGTCTTTCCCGGCGTTCAAGGCAGCTTTGGCCCCCACACGTTGGCCGCCAAGGCCGTCACCTTCAAGATGGCCATGACAGACGCCTTCCGGGCGGCTCAACGACGCATCCTGTCCAACGCCCGCCAACTGGCCGGCCGGTTGCAAGCCGCCGGATGGCGGGTCGTCGCCGGTGGCACGGACACCCACCTCTTCCTGGTTGACGTTGGGAGCCGTGGCCTCACCGGCCAGCAAGCGGAAGAGGCACTCGAGGCCGCCGGTATCTATGTCAACCGCAACCTGATCCCCTTTGACGAACGTCCGGCCTTGGTGGCCAGCGGCATCCGGGTGGGCACGCCGGCGGTGACATTCCGGGGCTTTCGCGAAGCCGAGATAGATGAAGTGGCAGACATCATGCTGGCCGTGTTGGCCAGGCCGGGGGATGAGCGGGTGCGCGAGCAGGCGCGGGCGCAGGTGCAGGCCATATGCCGCCGCTTCTCCATCTACGGCTACGAACCTGAGCCGCTAACATGAATGAGGAATCCCCCAATCCCTTAATCCCGGCGAGAAACGCCACGGTCTGATATACATACACGCCGGGAGCCGCTCTCCTACGCGCGATCAGGCGTCACGTGCAACACGTAACGGTTCATCCAATCGAGCAGCGCCTCGTTCTGCGCGCGGCGCACGATCGGCGGGCCCTGAATCGATCCCGCGTGAGAGCTACCCGGCAGACGCAGCATCTCGACGACACAACCGCTCGCCTTGAGCACGGCGTAAAACTGCTCCCCCTGTTCCGCCGGGCAGCGGTAATCCGCCTCCCCCTGGATCAACAGCGTCGGTGTCGTACAGCGGTGTGCATAGGTGAGTGGAGAGCAGCGCCAGTAGACCTCGGGGATCTCGTGTGGCAGGCCGCCCATCTCCTGCACGGCGAAAAAGGGACCGATATCGGCCACGCCATACGAACTCGCCCGGTTGCTGACCGGGTTCTCTGCCACGGCTGCTGCAAAGCGGTCCGTATGTCCCACGATCCAGCAGGTCATGAACCCGCCGGCCGACAGGCCACAGCAACCCAGGCGGTCCGGGTCGGCAATGCCCTTCTGCACAGCCAGGTCGACACCGGCCATCTGGTCCTCGTAGTCGAGGTTGCCCCAGTCGCCGATGATCTGCGAGGCAAACGCATCGCCATATCCCGTCGACCCGCGCTGATTGATAAACAGCACGGCATAGCCCGCACCGGCCAGCATCTGAAAATCAAAGGAGAACATGTGGCCAAAACCCGAATGCGGCCCGCCGTGAGCGTAGAGGATCGCCGGATAAGGGGCCACGCCGTGGCTGGGCTTGAGCGCCCAGCCTTCTACCTGGACCCCGTCGGTGCTGGGAAAGGAAAGACGCTCGACGGTGGGAAGCGCCCGCTGCGCGAAAAGCGCGCCGTTGAGACAGGTGAGCTGCCTCTCCGCGGACCCGTCGAGGCGCGCGACGAACAGGTCCGTAGGATTGTTCAGCGTGCTGACCGAGAACAGCAGATGGTCCTCATTCATGTCCAGGGGGATACAGGATCGCTCGCCGGTCACAATCGGCGTCCAGGATGTTCGGCCGTCCAGTGCGATCCGGTAGACGGGAACCGTCCCCCCATCCTGCACCTGCACGTACGCGGACTGCCCATCCTTGGTGACCAGGACGGCCGGGGATTCCCTTTTCACAGGCATATCCATCTGCAGGCTGCCGCCCACCTTGAGCCCCAGGCCGGCTGTACGGCCTTCGGGCGTGCCTCCTCGTCTGCCGATCACCCACAGATTGTCCTGCGTGCCCGCCGGCAGGCCAAGAGGGTTTCCGACAAAGACAACCGCCTGGCCATCAGGCGTCCAGGCGGCGGCGGTGGCATAGCCCCACGTCCCCACGAGCTCCCGAACCTCCCCGTCCAGATTCACGGCTTTGAGCACCGGATGCATGCGGTACGAATCCGGGATCATCGTCGCCAGGAACAATATCTCCTGGCCGTCAGGAGACCAGATCGGCGTGCTGTTGCGACAGCCATCCCTCGTGAGCTGTGTGGCCTCACCTCCCTCAGCCGGGACGATGTACACGTCCTCGAGCGCGTCGTCCAGGTATCCCACGCCGTCAAAGCGGTAGATGTGACGGGTGACCCGGTAGGGCCTTGACCGATCCTGGCGATCGGTCCCGGGCAAGGCTGTGAAGGCAATGTGCTTCCCATCAGGGGACCAGACAGGGCCGCCGCTCACGCCGAGAGCGATATCTGTCAGCGCCCGAGCTTCGCCGCCGTCGACCGGAATCAGGTACATCTGTGGTTTCTCCGACCGGGTTGAAAGGAAGGCAATGCGCCTGCCATCTGGTGACCACCCGGGATCGGTATCGCGGGCCAGCCCGGCCGTGAGCTGGCGGGATTCGCCCGACGCGAGCGAAACGAGCCAGATGGCCGAAAACTCCTCTTCTTTATCGCTGTCGACCCACGAGACGGTATAGGCCGCTTGCGTGCCATCCGGAGAGAGTTGGCCGCCTTGCAGGAACTTCAAGCGAAAGAGATCTGCAGGTTCGATGGTTTGTTTTTTTGAATGGCTCATGGGGTTATCTTGTTCTCCGTTTCTAAAGACCCCAAGGGTTTTCAGAAACCCTTAGGTCTGCATCACAGCCGTGGGTCCAGCGCATCGCGCAGTCCATCGCCCAGCAAGTTTAAACTGAGCACCGTCAGAAAAATGGCTCCGATAGGAAAGAATGCGGCATGGGGCGCAAGATCGAGAACGTGCCTCGCATCGCTGACGATAGCGCCCCATTCCGGCGTAGGAGGCTGCGCTCCCAACCCGAGAAAGCTCAAGATTGCCGCAGCCAAAATCGTCGTGCCCAGGCGCAACGTGCAGTAGACCAGGAGAGTCGCCAGGATGTTTGGCAAGACGTGCCTGGCCAGGATCCTGGAATTTCCGGCGCCCACCGCTCTCGCGGCTTCGATGTACAGTTCCTCTCTCACCGACAGCACACACGCCCGGGTGATCCTCGCAAAAACCGGGATACCTTGAATCCCAATAGCAATGATGGCGTTGACCAGATTCGGTCCCAGCGCGGCGATGATGGCAATGGCCAGCAGGATGTCTGGGAACGCCATCTGAACGTCCATCAGGCGCATGATGATGCTGTCAAGGCGAGGGTAATAGCCGGCCAGCGTTCCCAGAAGGGCGCCTCCGGCCAACCCGATGGTCACGGCGATCAACCCAACAGCCAGAGAGATCCGCGCGCCGTGCACGAGCCGGCTGAACAAGTCCCGTCCAAGCGTATCTGTTCCAAAGTAATGTTCCGCCGACGGGCGGGCGAGCTTGTTCAGAACGTCGACGGTGTTCGGATCGTGCGTCGCCACGCTGGGCGCGAAAACTGCCACCAGGATCATAAGGATCAGGACGAACAGGCCGACCATGGCACCGGGATTACGGCTGAGCTTCCTGAGCACCTTCTCAAAACTGACTTCCATCGATCACTCCTCGCTCGAATGCCACCATTCGGCTCACACAGCGCGTCCCCCTGTGGCCGGGGGAGGGTAGGTCAGCCATACCTTATTCTTGGATCCAGGAAGGCGTAAAGCAGATCGACGGCCAGATTCACCACGACAAAGATGGCAGCCACCAGCAGGACGACGCCCTGAACGATAGGAAAGTCCCGTGTCAATATGCCATTGATGGCAATCCGCCCCAGTCCCGGCCAGGCAAAGATCGTTTCCGTCACCACCGCCCCGCCCAGCAGGCCGCCGAACTGAGTCCCCAAGACGGTGACCACAGGCAGCAGTGCATTCCGCAGCGCATGGCGGTAAACCACAACCCTCTCCGCCAGACCCTTTGCCCTGGCCGTCCGAACGTACTCCTCGCCCAACACTTCTAGCATGCTGGAACGCGTGAACCTGGCCAGCAGCCCCATGCTGATGAAAGCCAGCGTGAGGGCTGGCAGGGTGACATGTCGCAGTCCTTTCACAGTCCAGATGGGTCCACCGTACCCCGATATCGGAAACAGGCCAAAGCGGTAGGCAAGCACCCACATCAGGATCAAGCCGATGGCAAAGACCGGCATGGTGATCCCCAACAGGGCCACCAACATGCTGACGTTATCCCAGATGGACGCCCTGTGTACCGCCGAGTATACGCCTATCGGCACGCCGAACAGCACGGCCAGGACCATCGCCGTCGTCGTCAGCTCCAGGGTCTTGGGGAAAGCCCGGGCCAGTTCTAACACGACCGACCTTCGAGTATGTAGGGACTTGCCCAGGTCTCCGCGAACGGCCCCGCCCAGGAATCTCAGGTATTGAACGTAGAGTGGCTGGTCGAGCCCCAGCTTCTTCTCGATCTCGCGGACCGTTTCCTCCGGGGCACTCGGGCCGGCTATCACACGGGCGGGATTGCCTGGCACCAGATGGATGATCATGAACACCAGGAACGACGACAGCAACAGGACAGGAATGGCCTGCAGAATCCTCTTGACTGAGTATTGGCCCACGGTTGTGTACCCTCCGACTTTTTTCCATGACGCATCAAAGTACTTGTCCATTATTAACTTCGCACTTTGGGTCTGAAATCAGGCGTAAAACACACTCAAACACGTGGTGTTATTTCTGGACAAGTGCAAAGGCTTTTTCGCCAATGGGGCTGCCTCGGCCGGGGCAGCAGTGCCTGACCGGCTACGCATGCACATCAAGCTTGGGCAGTGGATAATGAACAAACGCTGGATGGACACCTTGGCCTGAGCCAGGCCCATCGGTGGCCAGCGACACCAGAGGGCCCCAAGGCGGTTCAACCTCGGGGCCCTCGCCCGTAGGGGTCTCGCTTCAAGACCGTCCTTCATCCACGCAAACGAGCGAGACCACCCCGTCTGCTAGTCACTCCTTCAGCCAGAGATCCAGTCCCTTGTAAAAGATGTTGTCCGGGTGGATCCTGACCCCCTGCACGACGTCCCTGGCGGCTGCCACCCTTTTCGAATGGAGAAGCGGTACCCAGATAGCGTTCTCGATGACGATTCTTTGCAGTTCCTTGTAGGCTTCGAGTCGCTCATTCTCGTCCACGCTGGTCCTGGACAGATCGAGCAATTCGTCCGTGGTAGGATCGTCCCAGGCAAAGCGGTTGGGCGCGGGCAACTGGGCCGAGTGGAAGTAGAAGTAGAGAATGTCCGCATCGGTATAGCGTACCGTCATCGTCATCAGCTCGTGCTCGTGGTTGCGCAGTGCCTCCAGATAGGTCGTCCACTCGAGCAAGTTCAGCTCGACGTCCATGCCCACCTGTCTGAGCTGGTCCTGCATGATCGGCACGATCGTCTCCATCTCTGCCCCGCTCGACCAATAGAGCTTCAGTTTCAGCGGCTGCCCGTCCTTGACCCGGATGCCCTCCGCATTGACTTCAGTCCATCCGGCTTCCTCCAGCAGTGGAACGGCCTTGTCCAGGTCATAGCCGTAGCCAATCTCCTGGACCCCGGGCCAGTAGCCCCATGTTCCGGGCGCAATCGGCCCCCAGCCCGCCTCGGCCAGACCATAGTACGCCCCCTCGGCGATGGCGACCTTGTCGATGGCGTGGTTGATGGCCCGCCGTACCCTGATGTCGTCCAGCGGAGCCTTGTCAATGGCCATTCCCATGAAGGACGTATTCAACTGTGGGAAGACAATGGTGTTCACGCCCTCATGCTGCACCAGGCTGGCAACCCTCACCGCCGGGACGTCTGGCACCATGTGAATGTCGCCGGCTACCAGCGCCGCGTACCGCGTTGCTGCCTCCGGTATCAGCACCCAGACGATCTTGTCCACGTAAGGCGCACCCTGGTTGTCAAAGATCTCCGAGCCCCAGGCGTACGCTTCGTTCCTCTCGAGAACGAGCTCTTCTTGCCGGGTCCAGCTAACGAACTTGTAGGGCCCCGTTCCATCGACGACCGTCACACCATAGTCTTCTCCGGCCGCCTCGGTAAAGTCCTTGTTCAAGATCGAGGCCCATCCGCTGGCCACCTTGCTCAAAAAGATCGCATAGGGCGCCTCGAGGGTAAACTTGACCGTCAGGTCGTCCAGCGCCTCTACCTTCTGCACTTGCGCGATGTTGTAGGCACTCGGCGAGCCCTCAAAGGCTTTCCACCTCTCAAAGGTGAACACGACGTCTTCTGCGGTGAACGGGTCGCCAGAGTGGAATGTGACCCCGTCCTTCAGCTTGAACGTATACTCGGTGCCATCATCCGATACCTCCCAGGACTCTGCCAGCGAAGGCTTGATGGACATATCGTAGTCAAACAGCACCAGTGAGTCATAGATCATCATGTCGATTTCGATCGAAGAAATCGTCGTCGAGTTTTGGGGGTCGAGCGTCTCCGTATCTTCCATTCGTCCGATATAGAGCGTTCCCCCGCGACTAGGCCCACTGGGCGTCGGCGTCACCACCTTCTCCACGAGTTTGGTGACTTCCTTTTCGACCACCTGTGGCGTGCCTTCGACGACGACAGTTTCTTTGATCGTCTCCTTGACAACCTGGGTGACGACCTTTTCGATGACCTCAGGCGTGGGTGTCGCACAGGCGGAAAGCACAATGCCAACCAACACCGTCAGGGTGAACAGCGCCGTCCATTTCTTGGCGATCATCTTTTCCTCCCTTTGTCTAATTGCTGTGAGCGGCTAATCGGAATTGCCATGGATAAAACAGGGGGCGGCATCCCCTAGCGAGGAGGAAGCAGGGACTACCTAAGGGGGAAGAAGAAGGGGGAACGTATCAAAACCAGGCCGCGTCATCACCTCCCTTCGACCACTCGAGCCACACGTCACGATCAGGTCTGCCACTTGCAGGCCGGCATCAGAATACCACAAAACCTTGAGCATGTCAAGGCAACGAACTAGATAACTAAATTAGGGCACTCGCATCATCTGGACTTTGAGCTTGGGTCCACGTTTACCCTTGGGATGCGGACCAGGGAAGTCATGCAAACAGGCATCCAGCCGGCGAAAATATCGCCGACACCAACGAGAGGGTGAATTCGGGAACCTTATGCAAGCATCCAGCGTCTTTGGAGTGTCACGAAAGAATGGATTACAGGCAGGCAGCGGCGAGGAGCAGCTATGCTACACAGCAGACAAACGACAGGGACATTCATTGCGCTGGCGCTGGCGATCGTGCTCGCAGCGTGCGGCGGCCCCGGCCAGACGGCCGGACCGCCTGGAGTGAGCAGGGACGCCAGGCCGACCCCCAGCGCCGTAAACCTCGACGGCACCGAGTGGGTGCTCACCTCGTTGAACAGCCACAGCCCGGTGGAGGGCTGGGCCATCACCCTCGACTTTCCCGACGAGAACTATCTCCAGGGACATGCCGGCTGCAACTACTACGGTGCCCGCTATGCCAGCGATGGCAATGGCTTCAACCTCTCCGAGGGGCGTATTGACACGACAGATTTCGCCTGTGACGTGCCGGACAGTGTTATGCAGCAGGAGGCGGCCTACTTTGAGGCTCTGCGGATCGCTGCCGTCTATGGGCTAATAGATGACCGTCTGGTGTTTGTCAACGCTGCTGGCGAGACGATCCTGGCGTTCACCATGCAGGAGGAACCCTCAATCGACCCTGCCCTTGAGGATACCGAGTGGGTACTCACCTCATTGAACGGCCGCAGCCTCTTGGAAGGCACAACCATCACCCTGAACTTTGCCGCAGGGTTTCTCGAAGGCTTTGCGGGCTGCAACGCCTACGGCGGCGGACGTGATAGCGGCAAATACACGGCAGCCGACGAGGGGATCCTGGCCATCCCCGCAGTCGCGATCACGGCGCAGGATTGCCACGAACCTGAGGGCGTCATGCAGCAGGAAGCAGACTATGTCAAAGCGCTCCACGACGCGGCTGCCTACCGGGTGACCGACAACCGGCTGGAAATCGAGAACGGCGCAGGCGAAACCACCCTCGTCTTTAGGAGAAAAGAGGAACTCTCGATGGATCCTCGCGACCTCCTGGGCACCGCGTGGCGGCTCCTCTCGTGGAACGGCGACAGCCTCATCGAAGGGTCAACGATCACCCTCGCCTTTCACAATGAGGTTCAGGCTAGCGGCCACGCGGGGTGCAGAGGCTACGTTGCCACGTACCAGGCCAGCGACGACGACATCGGCTTCCACTGGTTTGCGATGACGGGGCCATATGAGCATTGTTCGGAAGCGCTGATGGAGCAGGAGGGGCAGTACACGACCGTCCTCGGGTGGACGACCGACTACCGGATCGGCGAAGGGCAGCTTGAAATCCTGACCGCGCGGGGCGAGGTGCTCGTCTTCGAGCCACTGCCGGAGGATGCCAATGCCAGCCTGGAGGGGACGGCCTGGACGCTGACCGCCTTCATCGAGGAAAAGAGGGTCGAGGGAATGCCCACCCCCCTGCTGATGCCCACGGATCTGTTGGCGGAGACAGAGATTATGGCCACGTTTGAGGACAGCACGGTGAGCGGATCGGCAGGCTGCAACTCCTACCGCGCTGCCTATGCCGTGGACGGCTCTTCCCTCAACGTTGAGGCCCCCGCTGCCACAGAGATGGCCTGCCTCAGTCCGGCGGGCGTCATGGAGCAGGAGCAGCGCTATTTGGGCTTCTTGAGGGACGTGACCACCCACCGCATCCACGGCAACCAACTCTGGCTGGAAACAGGCGACGGACGGGCGCTGGTCTTGGTGCAGGAAATCGACAGATGAGCACATGTTGTATCGAATGAAACCGGCCAAGCCGCCGAGCGCTCGCTCGCCGTCCAGATCCACTGCCCTTACGACTACTTTTTCACGCCGCCGAGCAGTTGGACGGGTAGCCATTGTCCATTGCGGCCAGCGGCGTTCCCTCGAGCCGCCGAGCAGATCTTTGAACGCGGCCGCATGATCTGGCTGGGCGAGATCCCGGCCGAGAGCGATGGCTGGGGACAGGCGCAGGAACCGACTATTTGCATCTTTTTCCCTGTGCGCGAGGACTTTTTCCAAAAGCTCCAGCGGTCATCCGAGGGAGAG
>Ga0180438_10004728_pt1 | contig 19419 bp, 17 predicted proteins | sample SS_ome_12_FD_132455 | JGI IMG/M metagenome (GOLD analysis project Ga0180438, IMG submission 132455) | Hypersaline lake sediment archaeal communities from the Salton Sea, California, USA - SS_3_D_2 metaG | ecosystem: Environmental > Aquatic > Non-marine Saline and Alkaline > Hypersaline >... | reverse complement strand
ATAAGGGTAAGAATCTCGGAAACATCTTACAATATAAATCGTTGCAGGTAACAGGAACTACAATGAGCATTACATCTGATGCTAATAACATCTATTTCTCAGCAGCAACTTCAGGTGGTGGTGGTATAACTGGCGGTACTGCGAATTATGTGCCGAAATGGAATGCTGGTGGTGATAATCTCATAGATAGTGTTATTATAGATAATGGTAGTTCGGTTGATGCGGGTACATCTCTATTAAATATAGGTGCTTCAACAACTTCTGGTGGAAACCGATGTATTAAAGCTGCTGGTAGTGATAGTGATATCTGGTTATTTCTATGCTCTAAAGGTAATAGGAGTGTGGGTATGTTCGGTAATTGTGGGTTACAGATGGGTACACCGAGCAATTGGTTGTGTTATAACGGTGATTGTCTATATAAAGTATCGTTTGAAGATTTCTGTATACACGGTGCTGATAATAATAACACCAGCATTACTGCGAATACTCTGAATCTCAGAGGCGGTGATGCAAGCAATACAAATGGTAGTGGCGGTGATATTGTATTACGTGGGGGTACTGCTGGTAGTGGTGGAGATGCTGGTAGGGTGAAAATATGTAATCTCCCAGCAAAATCGAGTGAAACCTGCGGAATCTATATCGATGCCAGTGGAAATCTAAGTACTGGCGTTATTAGTGGCGGTAGTGGTGGTGGTTCAATTAGTGGATGGACTTGCGCAAGTGGCGTTTACCAAAATGTTTCAATTGGTAATTATGTGTATCCATATACTGTTGATTGTTTTGACATTAATAATGTAATAGTTGGTAATTATATTATGACGGGTGCGACTTCTGCAAGCAATAACGTTGCTGTTGGGTCATATATTATGATGAATCCAAGTGGTTCAGGTAGTGGTAATGTTGGACTTGGTACTGGAGTATTATGCGCTAACACAACTGGTACGAATAATATTGGGATTGGTCAGAATGCATTATGTGCAAATACAGCAGGGGTTCGTAATGTGGCTATTGGTGGTCAGGTATTGAATTGTAGTACTGATGGTGATGATAATGTTGGTATTGGTCTTGCTACATTATGGACGAATTCAACTGGATGTAATAATGTGGCTATAGGTTGCCAAGCATTATATCAAAATTTAACTGCCAGCCATAATATCGCTATTGGTAGCGGTGCATTGTTTACGAATTGCGATGGATTCAACAATGTCGGTATAGGTTGTACTACATTATATACCAATTGCATCGGTGATTGCAATACCGCAGTTGGTTCGGGTGGAATGTATTTTAATGTATCGGGATGCAGCAATACTGTGATGGGGTCACGTGCGTTATGCAGTAATACGTTAGGGTGTTATAATACCGTAATTGGTACAGAAGCATTTTGTACTAATGTCGTGGGACATTGTAATACTGCTCTTGGTACATTTGCTGGTTTTGCTGGGACGGGATGTGGTAATGTTTTCTTAGGTTATCAGGCTGGTAGAAATGAAACAGGTAATGATAAATTATATATTAGTAATACTACAACAAATAATTTGGTGATTGGTGATTTCGTAGCTGATACAATATGTAATGGTGGAAATAATACTGCATGGGATACCAGTTCCGATTGTAGAATCAAGGAATGTGTAGAACCGATTTCCGCAGCGACAACAACCCTATCTCAATTAAATCCAGTTACATTTGATTATACGACTGGTTATTCTCAAATCCGTGGATGGGGTGAAGACAGAAGAATTGATGATTATGGTTTTCTTGCACAAGAATTTGAAACCGTTTTCCCGCAATATGTTAAATGTTCAGATGGATATATTAGTTCTGGTAGTACAGTACAGGATTTTAGAACAATTAATACTGGTCATCTGATTCCTGTTCTTGTTAAAGCGATTCAAGAACTCGAAGCCAGAGTGCAGGAACTCGAATCTCAATAACAGAGTATTTATAATAAAATAAAGACATGGCAGAGAATACACAAGATATTACGAATTTCAAACACAGTGAACATCTTATTTCACACAATCATAAAGCACCATTTCTTGTTGATGAAGTAAGTAAGACCGAGTTCTATATTGGAGAGAGTGATAATACCAGACTTCAAGACAAAGATAACTGGCAAATCAGGAGAATCTGGCAAGTCGGCAATGTGTGGAATTTCGGTTATCCTGACGGAAATCAGGATTATATTTGGAATTGGGATTTGAGAGACACATACACGTATCAAGCGTAGTTTTGATAATAATATGGTAATAAATAAATTCGGGGAACGCTGTTCCCCTTTTTTATTTCCGAAACCCTAAGAAAATTCGCATCTATTTAGTATTTATTAAAAAGTCTAATTGATGGCAACCTTTACGATAGATTTATTAACAGGTCAAATATATTTATTCACTGGTGATTTCACTGGTAGTGGGAGTACTCCTACAAGTGGCTCAACCTATCCCGAAACCAATGTTTATTCAAGTCTTCCTTCTCCTGCTTCGGTAAGCGGTGAGATATATGTTGTTAGAAACGGGAGTGGTGATACCGTTCTTAATAGAAAACCTGCGGGTCTTTATTATAGCACAGGCAGTGTGTGGAGATATCTGGGAGACACCCCAGATGGATTTCTAAGCGACAACTTTCAGGTTGTCGATAGCAACGATACCAGTAAATCAATTAGTTTCGAGACCAGTGGCATCACGACAGGTACTAATCGAACCCTAACGATTCAAAACAGTGATGGAACTATCGCCTACTTAACGGATTTGGATGCTAAAGTAGATGTTAGCGCATTTGCTGATTACACAGGCACAACCGCACCAGCAACTTTTCTAAGTAAAACTGATTTTAATACATATACAGGAACTACTGTTCCCGCAAATTATTACAATAAAACCGAAATTAATGCATATAGTGCGAGTACTCTGCTTCTAATTAACGCCAAGCAAGACCAGTTAGTTGCTGGTGATGGAATTATTATAAGCGGAACTACCATTAGTGTTAGTCTGCCTTCAGCATTGCAGTTAATTGATATCGGTGGTGGGACAAATGTTAATAACATCACTCCAACACCAATTAATTGGACTACTCAGGTATTTTCGGGTACTGGTTTAAATTATACGGGCGGGTCTCGTATTTATATACAAGAAGATAACGTCTTCGGCATTTCGTATGTCTTGAATGTGAATGGTACTGATAATAAAGATAAAAACATCGGTACACTTATTAGGAAAAACGGTGACACTAACATCACACCGATGAGCAGTGCATCATTTTTCTCGAACCTATATAATGATTCAAGCACCAATACAATGCCTGAGAGTAATATTAGTCTTCTTAACGGAGATTATATTGAACTCATTGCGTTCAGAATTGGCTATAGTGGTCAAGTAAATACTGTTGGTAATGGTTCTTGGATAAAAGTACAGAAAAAATTATAAAAAAGATAAAAACAAAGTAAAATGGCATTTAGATACTTAATTTACAGCACAGGCACAACGTATGCAGAAACGATTGTCAGAGAAAGTGCAACCAACAACCCCGGTGCTAACGAAGCATCGTTATTCAGCGATTTTGTAATTCCTGAAATACAACCATTGTATTTGTGGAGAGTTACTGGAGCAACAGATGTTGTTCCCAACACCGATGCGAACATAAGCGCATATCTTGAAGCCACAGCACCCCCACCTCAACCAGAGGACGATGCGAGTGTTGGATATGTGACGGGTCTTACGGCACAAAAAATCAATATTGTTACTGGTGCAACTGGTAACGTTGGAACATTCGTTGCTGACGGAAATTTGGAAGACAGTGGGTTTGCCATTAGTGATTTAACTGGTGGTACACAATATAATTTCACTGGTAGTGGTGGTACAACGGTAACCACAGGAAGTACAAGTGGTGTTGTCGAGATTGTTATTTATTCTGCGATGCCAACAGGTACAACTGTTGCTTGGGGGGATATTACTGGTACATTAACAAACCAAACGGATTTAGTAAATGCCCTAAATCTTAAGTTAGATATTAGTGATTTTAATAGTTATACAGGTACTACACAAACGGCACTTAATAACAAATTAGAAACAAGTGTGTTTAATTCATATACGGGCACATCACAACCAATACTTGATGCTGCACTTACAGGAGTTACCAATTTGGGAACTGGAACTACTTTGGGTGGAACATCTGGTAGAAACGTGACGTTTAAATCGGTTTCTGTGCTGGGCGGTTTGACGTTAAGTGGGGATGCTAATAATTTAATAATTAGTGGACAAACTGGTGGTACAACAAGTACTGCTTGGGGTGAAATCACTGGCACGCTTTCAAACCAAACAGATTTATGGGATGAGTTAACGGGTATAACTGCAACAACTGCCAATAAGTTAGATACAACAGTATTCAATACATTTACAGGCACAACATTACCTGCAAATTACTACAATAAGACCGAGATTAATAGCTATACTGGTGCAACAGCAACACTGATTGGCACTAAATTAGATTCCTCGGTATTCAATAATTATACTGGTGCAACACAACCTATCATTGATGCAGCACTCACTGGTGCGACAAATGGTTTGACCGCAACAGGTCGTGATGTTGAACTCGGTGGCGCACTGACCAAAGACACTAAGATTGGTGACGGCACATTTGCTTTAAGCGCAAACACTGCAAGTATTCACATACAAGCGGTTAATGGCATTGATATTATTGACACAGATGGTGTTGGTGGAATCAATATTGAAAGTGATGCAGGAACAATTGCAATTGTTGGCAATACTAATGTTGGTGTTGAGCAAACCAAGTTGGAAATCAGTGAGACACAGATGTTAATTACTGATAGTAGGGGAACTAAGGTTGGTATGCAATATGCTGCTGATTACAGTACAAGTTTCACCAATGAATCACTCATCACCAAGAGATATGCAGACAGCATTGCTGCTGGTCTCATACCTAAAGCAGCAGTACTCGTTGCAACAACAGGTAATTCAGGACTCAGTGGCTTAACTACAATTGATGGTGTGACACTTTCAAATGGTGATAGAGTGCTTGTTAAAGACAATACAGATGCAAGCGAAAACGGTATTTATATCGCAAGTGCAAGTACATGGACACGTGCAACAGATTTTGATGGTAATCCAAATGGTGAAGTTAGTGCGGGTAATATTATTCCTGTTTTAAGTGGTGATACTCAATATAGTACATTATGGGTACTTGTTACTCCTAACCCAATTGTTGTTGGAACAACAGACTTGGAATTCACGTTATTTTCAGAACCACACGCACTGATACCCGGTGTTGGTATCAGCATCAACGGAAACGTAATTGCTGTTGATGGTGCGAGTCTTGCTGGAAACAGTATATCTTGGACAGGTAATACATTCAATGTTGATGTGAATAGTGGTACATTATCTACTGCATTGACTGCTAAATTGAATGTTAGTGATTTCAACACATTTACTGGTACGACTTTACCAGCAAACTATTTAACAATTAGTGATTTCAACACATTTACTGGTACGACTTTACCAGCAAATTACTACAATAAGACTGAGATTAATAGTTATACTGGTGCAACAGATACCAGACTCAACGGTATCGAAGCCGATATTACGGGTTTAAGTGCAACAACAGCAACCAAACTCGATACCGCAGTCTTTACTGGTTATACCGCAACTACGGCAGCGAACGAGATATTCTTAATTCATACAGGCGGTACAGAACTCAATACGATTCTGGCAACAGCAATTGAATGGGATAGCGAAGAAGTTAGTGGAGCAGCATTTAGTTGGACAGGTAGCAGTGAGATTGAAATATTAGAAACTGGTCTTTATGAGGTTAGTTATAACATACCATATAATATAGTAAACAATAGTTCGATTGGTGTTGGTGCTAATATTATTCTAAATAATAGTACTGTACTTGACGTAACTGCTGCTGCTGGACTCGCAACAAGAAGTGCTGGTGCTGCAAGTATTGGATTGCCGACAGTCGTGTTGTCGTTAACTGCAAATGACGTACTGAATCTTGCAACATTTAGAACACATCAATCAGGTACTGCAACCAGTTCATTGACAGGAAGCATTTTAATTAAAAAGAAGAATACATTACAATAAAAAATGATTGAATGGCAGCACAATATTTCCTATATAATACCAATTATGGTAATACAATAGTTAACAGGGGAGATGCAAGTTTTTCCCCTGTTCCACCATATGAAGAGATTTATATCGAGTATTTAATTCCAGAAACCCAACCATTATATCTTTATGCCAATAGTGGTGGTACTGGTGGAACTATTATTGTTAATAGTCAGGCAAATATTGATGCTTATTTAAAAGGCACTGCACCACAACCACAACCAGAAGACCCAGTATTTCAAGAGAATTTCACAGGTTATACTGCAACAACAAAAACTGATATTGATTTAAAACACAATACCAGTGATTTTAATAGTTTTACTGGCACAACATTACCTGCTGGATATTATAATAAGACCCAGATTAATGGTTATAGTGCAAATACACTGAGTAACATCAACACCAGAGTTTATCGAAGTGGTGATACTATGACAGGTTCTTTAAACACCAGTGGTAATTTCACTGCTGTTGGTGCAGTAACTGGTTCAAGTGTTAGTGCAAGTGTGTTAATGACGACACCTGTTTTAAATGCAAGTACGAGTATTAGCGCACCACAGATAACTGGTTCAACATGTATCACGTCACCAATTAGTTGTGCAACAACATTGATGAGAGCACCTGTAGTTTGTGGTGGGACTTGTGTGACATCACAAATAACCTGTGCAACAACCAGAGTACAAGCACCATTAATTTGTGGTGAAACATTTGTTTGTGCCCCAGCAATTTGTGGTGGTGGATACGTGAATTCCCCTACGGTAAGTGGTGGTACGACATATGCTGGAAGTTGTTTATGTTCAATTGGGACAACAAGATTAGTAGGTGCAACAACTGCTGCATCTACGTTCAATGTAAGTGGTGATACCAGATTGGGTGCTAACCTGTATCTCGATAATGCCGATACTGGTGGTACTCTTAATGATTACACCGTGGTTTGGAATCCCGTAACAAATGAAGTGAGAACAATTGCTGCGGGTGGGGATGCATGTGTTTATTGTTATATTGATAAAAGAACGATTCAGAATAATACCACAACAACAAACGCCACATATTTAACAGCGTCATGGACTTTATCTTCGGGTTGTTATGAATACGAGTTTAATGCATTATTTGGCAATAACTCGTCAAACCGTTGTGGGGTTGTTTGTTTCTTAGTTAATGGTAACTTGGTTGGGTATTGTAATTTATTGAAAACTAATGACACCAATGCTGTAACAACAGCCTATGTTACACAAAACAACACATTGAGTGCGGGTACATATACACCAGAAATTGTGTTTAGACAACTTGGTGGTGGAACAGCGAGTGTTTATTATGGAGCAATTAGAATACAAAAAATAGGAGCATAACATGAAAAAAAACCTATACGCATATCAAATTAGTGGTCAAACCGTTGGAATTGATATTACGACATATAATGCTGCGGATTTAAACGGAAATCCTGCGTATAAAATTGTGTTGAGTGGAGAAACTGCACCAAGTGGATATACTGATATTAGTAGTATTACCCATTGGGACATGTTTGGTCTTGATATTGCTAACGATTACAGTGTGGTGAAGTTTATAATTAAGGAAATTGCCGAATACAGTGGTTGGACGGCATTAAACAACATTGAAAAAGATTTATGCATTAAATATTATAGCTATCCCGACCCAACAACTGCGGTGATTTATTTGATGACAACCAAGGGTTGGTCGCAAGCACAGGCACAGGGGTTCGTATTACAATCATGGCATAAACATCACTTGAGAAATATTGTGGCTTATCGACAACGATGGAATTATGCGAAATTCTCTGTGCTTCAATATATTAGTCGTAGTGATGGTGAAGACTTATTTAATACGGTAAAGAATCTTGTTGATTTATATATTGAAGTCGGTATTCTTGGTTGGCAATATAACGACTATCAAGACGGAATTATTGATTATATTTATTCAACCAATGGATTTACAGGACAAGGACTTGAAGAAAATGGATATCCGCTATTACAAGGCACATGGACAGATTTCAAACAAGCATTAGATAAAGTATTGGTGTGTGGTATTTATGATAAATATGATGATGTAGATTTAGAACAATAAAATGGCAAAGCAAGAAACAAATTTTTTAGAGATATTATTCCGTGCAACATTGATAGGTATGACTGTTTATGATGATGATGATAACGCATTGGAAATCGAGGAATTGAATTACGACCCAATAATTAGACACATATTTATTAAAACTGGTGATAATTCATATAAAATGAGTATTGATAAGAATTACGATTTTGAGATGAATAAAGCCTTCACCAAAATTGTGCCGAATAAAGAAAGAATTAAAGGTAAACGGGAGAGATAAAAGTATTTATAAAAAACGGAAAACATGAATGAGATTTTTGAAGTAATATTTGGTGCATATGCGTGGATTCAGTTATTTGGGTTTGCGTGGTTCTTCATTATTGGGTATCTGATTTACGGATTGAATGAAGCCGATGAACGTGATAGATTGGGAACTAAGACACCGAAAAAATGGAAGTGGAGATTTTGGTTTAAAGACAACTGGCGTAGATATTTAGTTACGTTTCTCACAACATATGTTTTCTTTAGATTCTATGTGGAATTTGTGGGACACGAATTCACTTATTTTGAGGCAATAATGTTGGGATTGCTTGGTGATGGAGTTGGTGCTAAAGCAAAAAAGAGAATTAAACGAGTACAGGCTGACCGAGAGAAATTAATGGAAGCCGAAAGAATAATTGCAGGTGATAAAGCCGATGAAGATATAGGATAATGGATTATAGTACATTTAAACTCAAGGATTTTTTTATCAAGAAAGACAGTACGCTGCCCGTCTTGAAATATCCATTGTCTCAACACACTCTGGAGCAATATGATATTACTCCTGACATGCTTGAGAACGTGGCAGTGACGTTTTCTATGGTTGAAGCCGACACTGGTTTGTTCCGTATAGCTAATGTAGCTGGAGACCTTGTTGTTAATAATGACAGACCAGAATATCCTGATGAGCTAACATATACCCTAACATATAACTTCAAATTACCACAAACCAGAAAAACAGGAAGATTTCTTGGTGAATTCAAGGTGGATTTTCTTGGTGAGAATTGTGGTAAAATTACTTTGCCAACACAAAATAAAATAAATATACAAATTTCAGATAGTAACACGAAAACGACTGTTGTATAATGGGAGACTAAAAAATAATAGAATATCATGAGTAATAACAATCCACAAGATATAACAAATGCGTTCGTCTATTATGTTACTCCGACTCCCAGCACATATTTTCCAATTTCGGGTAATAATTCACAGGACATAACTACGGCAGCAGCAATCTATGTCGCACCGACAGGGACAACTGCGTATATTGCGCTATCTGGAAACAACTCACAAGATATCACCACAAGAACGACTTGGTATATCGCTCCGAGTTCCGTGACCTATTTTCCGTTAAGCGGGAATAACACCCAAGACATCACGAGTGCCGATACCGTATATGTAGTTACTACTGATACAACCTATTTCCCACCATCTGATGATAATCCACAAGACCTTACAGATGATAATACGATTTATGTTGTACCCGGTACTTGTCCCTAAAAATCATTGACATTTCAAGAAATTTAACTATCTTTGCATGATATGCAGGAAATAATATTTGTTGTTCATTGTGAGAGAATCAGAAAGAGACAGTGGTACTATCTCCGATTCCCTATTAATGACCAACTTCAGAGCCGTATAAAGAATCTTCCAGAAGAAACCCGTAAATGGAATGCTGGAATGATGTGTTGGGAAGTCAACACCGCATCTTTATTTGCATTAATTAAAAGATATAGGAACTCTAAGAAAATACATTTTGATTTCGGAAACGAAGCCAGTCGTCAAATATTTATCCAGCAAATCAAGAAGGTCGAACTCAAAGAGGAAGAGAAACGTAAATTCATTACCGAACTCAATATCAAGAAAGAGCATTGGGTTAAATATAAACAAGAACTCGAAGACACGTATGTAGATTTCGCTGATAAAATGCATGCCTTACTGAAAGAAGGCATTAAATTATATCCACATCAGATTGTCAGTGCCATGTTCATGAATGCTACTCGTAGTACCTTGATTAGTCATGAAATGGGACTCGGTAAAACGCTTAGTGCTATCCTGTATGTTGAAATGAACGGCTTCGAAAAGGTTTTCGTTATCACACCGAACTCCCTGAAGTTCAATTTTTATTATGAGGTAAAGAAGTTCACGAATAGTACTGCACATATCGTAAATTGGAAAAATAATGATTGTGGTATCGAAGAAGCCAAATACGTTATAGTCAACTACGATTTCTTTAATCCCAAGAACACCAAAGAGAAAAAATTTATCACCAAATGGAAGAAATTGGGTATTGATGTAATTGATTGTGTTATCTGTGACGAGTCACAAAAACTCAAAAACACCAAAGCCAATACCTATAAGAATTTTAAATCAATATTTAAACCCAAACTTTTTAGGAACGAGAAGGTCAGTAAAATCTTTTTATCTGGAACACCTGCACCAAACCGTGCTCATGAACTATATACTGTCTTAAATCAGATTTCAGTTGTTGATTTCCCAACCAAGAAATATTTCAATGAGTATTACTGCGGTATGACTCGTGGTGAAGATGGTTGGGGTTATCAAGTCGATACGATGGCACAAAAATTCGAAGAACTTTACTATAAGATTGCACCATTTACCCATAGAAAACGTAAAGTTGATGCCCTTAAAGACCTTCCAGATAAAACATATCAGCGCATCATATTGGAAATGACTGATGACGAACAACGAGTTTATGATGAGATTGAAGCTGGCGTAGCAAATGAGTTCGAGGAAAACCCAACTGGAAATCCTTTAACTATAATGTTAAGGTTGAGACAATATCTCGCACAGGTAAAGATTCCACATGTTGTGGAACTAATTGAAAACGTGCTCCAAACTGGTGAAAAAGTAGTTGTCGTTGATAATTTCAAGGACAGTCTTTACAAACTTGATGAAAAACTTGGAGATGTCGCAGCACTGCATACTGGTGACCAGACCGTGGAAGAACGTGCTGAACTCGTAAAGAAGTTTCAAGACCCCAATAGCGCACTGAAAGGTTTTCTGGGAAGTATTCAAACATGTAATTATGGACTGACCCTGACAGAAGCCAGTAAACTCTTTATTATGACACTTCCATTTTCGGTGGGAGAATTCGACCAAGTAAGTGACCGACTACATAGAATCGGACAGAAAAGTGCTGTGAATATATACATATTGGTGTTTCCTGATACTATGGATGATTACGTGTTTTCATCAATTGAGGGTAAACGTAAGGAAATATTAAAGGTTATTGATAACGAAGATTATAAATCAAATGTAAATGAATCTGTGTTACATGATGTGATTCAAAAAATTAAGGAGAAGCATGGGAAGGACGTATGAGTGGAGAAATAATCCGTTTCAGGATTATCTATTTTATTCACTATTAAATGATTATGAAATTACTGATAAAGAATATGAAGCGGATATTTATGTCGCATTTGTCACCATAATAGACTATATGACACAAAATAAAAGCGATTCCGAACATTTAGATTTTGAAATTAGGAAAAAAGATGTTTACTTTAAGGTCGTGGCAAAAAATTCGATTTCCGCACTTTGGTTATCAGGGATTTTCCCCAAGGACATTAAACAAGTGTTGGAAACCAATGAGTATGTTCTTGACAACATTAGATACAAATACAATTTGAAAACGAAGAAATTGACACAGAGATTAATAAAAAAACAGAATGGATAAACACAAAGTCTTAGGTGAAATCAAAGGATTTCTCGAAGGTTATAATCAGGAAATTAAGTACTTAGTTAATGTTGAAACTGACCCAAGAACGGATATCGCTGAATGTGTGATACATGAACCGAGACAGAAACCCCGCATCGAAAACATCAGATACTTGCCTTTCCGATACATGAAAGACTTATCGAGACTCGGCAGGGAATTATATGTGGGTAAGGATGATGAATACATCAAAAGTAAGCAAATAAAGTACGGAATTACCATTAAGAAACTAAAAACTGGTAATCAAAAAAGATTGCTTGATGGCTATTGTTATTTAATCACAAGCCATAGGTCGAGCAATGACATCACCCAATATCTCAAAGACGGTGGAATCGACCCTTTCGAAAAACTTTTTGATGAGGGAGGTAATATTGTTAGGGATGAAAAGGGAAAAATTGTTTATAAAAATCGTGACCTATTCTATTCTCCCCGCACAACCGAACAATTCTTTATCAGCACCCAATCAAGACTGTATAGGGGTTATGAACAATATAAAGAAGTTCATCGTATGACGTTTGACATCGAGACCGAAGGTCTTAGATATCAAATACACAGAATGTTTGCAATTGGTGTTAGAGATAATAGGGGTTTCGAAACCATATTAGAAGTAGAAAAACGTAATGATGACGAATCCGAAATCAAATTAATTCAGGACTTCTTTAATACCATCGACTATATCAGACCTGCCGTTATTCTCGGACATAACTCAGAGGACTTTGACTTCGATTTTATTTTGGGACGGGCGAATATCCTAAAAATGGATTTAAAGGAAGTTCCAAATGGACTTAAGGCAGGTATAAATTTGAAAAGAAAAGGGAATACCAGTGTTAAGTATGGTAATACTACAGATAAGTATACCGCTACTGAAATGTGGGGATATTCCATTATCGACACCATACATGCAGCAAAACGAACTGCTGCTGTTAACAGTGACCTGAAGAAAACTAATCTGAAATATATTGCGAAGTTCGAGAATTTCGCAAGGGAGAACAGAACCTATATTAAGGGTGAGGATAATGACATTGGTAGATATTATAATGAAAATAAGACGTTTTTAATTAACGAGAAGAACGAATATCTTGAAATACCCGATGAATTTCAGGATGTTGCAACAAAATTATATAAACTACAACTTAATAAGGAGGCAATTGCTCCTGAGAAACATAAGTTGTTTAGGAAAAGGTTTCTTGATGAAAATAATAGTTTTGTTGGTTGGTTTCGACAAAACGCAGTCGAGAAAAATCTCACGTCATTCATTGGTGGTAGGAAACTTGTGAAGCAATACCTGCTTGATGACCTCTGGGAAACCTCAGAGGTTGATGAACTCTATAATCAGTCATCATTCATGCTTGCCAAGATTGTTCCAACAAACTATCAGCGTATCTGTACTATGGGTACTGCGAGTATCTGGAACTTACTATTGACAGCATGGAGTTTCGAAAATGATTTAGCTGTCCCAATTCCAGATAAACACGAACAATTTGGTGGTGGTCTGGCGAGAACCTATAAGAAGGGTTATAGTGAAAAGCTCATTAAGATTGACTACGCCAGTCTTTATCCAATGATTCAGTTGACTGACAGGGTGTTCCCGATGTTTGACATTACTGGTGTTATGGAAAAAATGTTGTTGTATATGACAACAACTCGTAACATCTATAAGAAAATGGGTGCTGGTGCTAAACTCGATGAAGAAGAAACGGATTTACTACGTCAACTCGACCCCGAAGTTCATGTTAGATACATCAATGACCTATTGACAAAAGAAGATATTGCGATGTTCAAGGTCAAGCAGTTACCTATTAAGATTTTGAACAACTCATTATATGGTGCGTTGGGTTCGCACATTAGTTTCAATTGGTCTGACAACATCTGTGCTGCCAGAATCACATCCGTGGCTCGTATTCAATTAAGACATGCGATTCACTGGTTTTCAAAATTTGGTTGCATTCCATTGCTTTGCGTAACTGACGGTATTAACTTCCAGATTCCAGACATGACCACGATTCGTGTCACAAATGAGGGAACAACTGAGGGAACAACTGAGGGAACAATTGACGAGATGTGGCAATATAACGGTGCGACTGGTATATCGGCTCTTATTGAATTATTTAATGACACTGAAATGCCGAAGCCATATATGAGTGTTGATGATGACGGAGTGAGTGAAAGCTGTCTGAACCTTTCCAGAATTAACTATGCCACACGTTCATTAATTAAAGACAAGAAAACTGGTAAGGTGAAGGAGAAAATTAAATTAACTGGTAATACAATCAAATCCAAGGTATTACCTGAATATATCGAAGAATTTATTGATAAAGGCTTGGAACTTATTCTACACGGTAAGGGTAGAGAGTTTGTGGAATATTATTATAGTTATGCAGAAGATATCAGATATATGCAAATCCCCTTGAAGAAAATCGCAAGTAAGAGTAGAATGAAACATACACTCAAAGCCTATAAGAATAGAGGAACCGATAAAAACGGCAGACAGAAGGGGAAACAAGCACATATGGAACTCTTGATTAAGAAGCGTGAAAAACAGGCATTAGAACTCTTCGAAAAACACAAACTCGAATTAGGTTTTGATGACCCTGAGAAGTACCCAACGAAAATCGAAGAGATTACGAAAGCCGTTATTAATTACATGCCACCCGAACCTGAATTGGATAGTGTTGTGTATTATGTTAATACTGGCTATGCCAAATCTCATGGTGATAGTAAAGAAGACCTGAAGGACAAGGAAACAGGTGAACTCAGGATGGCTTCAACACTAATCAGTAATGAAGACCTGCAAGAAAATCCTGATATGACGGGCACTTATAACTATGAAAAGTATCTCGATGCTTTCAATAAAAAAGTCGTATCGCTTCTTGTTGGGTTTGAACCAGAGGTTGCTAAAAAGATGTTGGTAAAAATCATTAAGAAGGGTGAGAGAAAAGGTGAATTAGATAAAGCTGAGTTCAGTCCCTTGAAAGATGAATTACAACTTAAAAACTTCGACCTTGACGATTTCGATGAAAGCATGCATTTGGAAAAACGAGAGGTTGATTTCTGGAATAAGACAGGTTATGACCCAAGAAAAGTTTGGGATGGATTTAAAATGTATGATGATTATAAAGTACATTATGAAATCTATGAAAATGCTTTGGCTTATCTGAATGAGAAAATGGCTGAAATCGGTAAACCCGAAATCAAATCAATTAACGATGATTATCAAAGTGGTGATTTGGTTTTAATTAAAGACGGTAGTGAATATCATGTTGGTGCATATAATGGTGTTTACATGCAAATTGTCAGAGATAATGTTAAAGTCCCGAAAAGCGAATTAGAAATCGAACTCGATAAAAGAAGGGAAGAAGAACAGAAGAAAATCGAGAAACTCGAAGGCAGTGAATTGGATAGTAAAAGCGACAGAGAAATTTACTTAGAGGCACAGACAAAGAAAAGAGAAAAACATTTTGCTGGATTCAAAGAAAAGTATGGAATTCCAGCAGCAACAACGATGGAGCAATTATTTGCCGAAGTCGAGAAGTCTGATGACGCTTTTGAGGATTACATAATTGAGCAAGAGAATGCTGTTGCAGCAATGGCAAACGAATATTTAGATGTCGAAGATGGTTCATAATCATATTAAATAGTATTTATATGAAAACATGCCATCATGGGAATATTAACGAAGAAAGAATTAGAAGAAATTGTCAATTCTGATGGAGACTTAATTGGGAGTGATAACATACCTGATATAGAACCAAACGCAGATACTCAAGCCAAAGGAACTACTGACAAAAACGCTAAAATCGGTACTCAGCCGTTTAGATACGACATGTTAGGTCGTTTCGGTTTTACCTTAATGCCTTTCATGGAAGGCGAAGATAAGAATCAGGGTCAAGCTGAATTAGAGAATGATTTAGTTGACCTCATGAATGAAAGATATCTTGACCTTCTGGGTCATTACTACAGGAATCCCAATGATGTAAAAGTAGATTATCGAAAGTATAGTAAGGAGGGTGAAATAAGTCCTGAAGCCATGAAATATAGTGTGGAATGGGCAGACAAAATCCTAAAAGTAATCGAAAAACATTTCGAAGAACAATTCAAGAACCTTGATGAGCAGTTTCAAGAAAATCTCGTGGAATCAAAAGTCATTGAAGCTATGGTTGATAAAAAGGAAGACGAAATGTCAACCAAGGATGATGATAAGGGAATGAAGGAGAAGAAAATTGAAAAAATCGCTGGTTTAATTAATAAATTGGAGAAGAAAGATATCGATGACTTAATTAATTTGATTGAAAGAAAGAATGGCTAATCAGGAACTATACGATAAAACTTATAGGATTCCCCCTGACGTGTTAAAAGGGGTTCAGACAGCCTTGGTATCCACTCCACAAGGAGAGGGCGTAAAACGAGCTAAATTCATGCTTAAAAACGGTGTTTTGACCTACCAAGCAATGAAGAGATTGAAGAACTTCTTCGATTACTTTAATCCACAGTCTGGTGACCAAAGACAATTCGCACTTGCTGGTGGACAACCAATGAAAGCATTCATTGAAGCCACATTAAATCAGGATAGGGCGGGTGTTCAGAGGTCAAAAGAAGCAAGACGAGATGTTGCAATGCCACCAACTGCTGATTTAAAGGCATTTCAGAATACCAGAATGCCCGAACTGAATGAAGCCGAAAAGAAGGAGAAGGATAAAAATGCAGTTGCGGTTATTGTAAATAATGACAATAAAATACTGTTATTGAAACGAGGTGAGAAAGCACCTTGGATGCCAAGTAAATGGTCACTTGTTGGTGGTGGTATTGAGAAGGGCGAAACACCACAACAGGCAGTTGAGAGAGAAATTGAGGAAGAAACTGGTTTAGAAGCTAAGAAATTTACAAAATCATTTACTATTGAAAGACATGCTGATAGCATTGAACACGTATTTGCTTGTAGATATGAAGGTGACCCCACAGATATCAGTCTTGATGAAGAGAATAGTAATTATGGTTGGTATGACATAAGTGAAATGGAATATCTTGATACCGTTCCTCACTTAATTGAATTCATTACTCTCGTATTTAAAAAATACGATTAGGTATTTATAAGAAATAACAGAAAATATTAATAACAAACAAAATGGCAGACGAAGAAAGTAGCAGATTATTAGCAAACAGTGCTGACTACCGAACATGTTCAATAGCAAAGAATAGCAAGGGATATACACCCGGTAAGGAATATTTACCAACAACACCAGATACAATATCTGATGGTGATTGCCGTGGCAGAGACCCTGAAACTGAGGGTGCTTCAATTGGCACAAATAAGGATATCGAAATGAGGGAGAAATTATTGGCGAAAAACGCTGATGGATACACCCCGGGTAATGAATATCTCCCAGCACACCAAGACACCCTCTCTGATGGAGACTGTAAGGGTAGAGACCCTGAAAGCGAAGGCAGTTCGATTGGTACAAATAAGGATATTGAAATGAGAAATTGTCTAATGGCAAAAAATGCTGATGGATATACTTATGGTAATCAATATTGTGCAGGTGTAGCAGACACAGTTGCTGATGGTGACGACAAAGGTAGAGAACCAGAACAACAAGGTGAAGAAGCGGGTACTTGCATTGATATGAAAGAAAGAAAGACATCAATTGCGAAAAACGCTAATCTTTACACCCCCGGTAACGAATATTGTGCAGGTAGTGGTAGAGTATAATGAAAAGCGAGTTAAAAATATTATTTGAGAATATCAAAAACCTTCGTCATCTTCTCAATGAGGGTGTGGGGCAAAGCGGTATTGTCGATGCCATCAATAATCATGAGTGGATTTACCTTTATTACGATGGTGATAATGAAGAAGGTAAGAACGCAACTGGTTATAGAACGGTAAGACCATATGTTCTTGGTAAAAATGCTGCTGGGAACACGGTTTTAAGAGCATGGCAAGACAATCCCAAAAATAGTTGGCATTTCAATAATAGAGCAACTCGTCCAGACAGTAATCAACACGATTATTGGAGCGACCAAGAGGGGGTGAAACCCGGTTGGAGGCTTTTCAACGTAGACAATATTTCAAAAATCTACCCAACAGGTAAAAAGTTTAATGACGAAAATGGTTTACCGATGATACCACAAGGATATCATGAGGGTGGTGATAAGGGCATGACCGACATAATTGCATATGTTTCAACTAAAACCGAACCTGATTTCGATTATACTTATGATAAAGACCAAGAAATTGATACGATTTCGAAAGCAGACCGTGATAAGGCGAGATGGGATAGTATTCGAAGAGGCAATAAAAACAGAAAACAAATTACGGCTGATGATGTTGTTAAATTACGTGATATTGCAAGTCGTGTTCAGAAGACCGCTCATGGCAATTATCTGGTTGTTATTGATGATAAAAATAATTTCCAGTTGATGCTGGTAAAAGATAAAGATAAACAGAATATTCCAGACCAAGCAATCGTTGGGTCACTGCCATACCTATATGATAGTCTGGTTAAACAAAATGCACCTGCTGACGATAAATTCTTCAATGATGCGAAAGATAAAACTCAGAGAGACTTAAGATTGAAGGCACAAGATGTTGAAAATCAACCAGAACCAGAATTGAATGAGAAGAATGCTCCAACTATTCCACATAAAAAAATGACTTTTTTCAAATAAAGGAGTATTTATAAAAAAATATAAAAATTTATAATAATGGCTGAAAAACTTGACTTAAATAAATTAAAAGAAGAGATACATAACGAGAAGCAGAGTCGTAATGTCGTGCCCTCACAATTAGGAGAAAATGTTGGGGTTGGTGTTGCACCACGAGACGTATTTTTACATGGGTTACAAACATCACTTAAATCAGGACAGGAAACCGCAGCAAGTAGTTTAATTAAAGTTGTTGAAAACAAGGTCGCTGAAAAACATGGTGAGGTAAAGAAGCATGCTGTAAACGAAACCGCTCCCACACCAACAGCAAGTCCTAAACCAGCGACTCAATCACCTGATAGGGATGAACAATTATTTGCTGACCTCGAAAAGAAAAGGAAATCAACTCTGGCTGAAAGTATATCAACATTTCAAGGCAATACAAATGCTCCCACTGCAACCCCACCAACAGTAAATTTTGGTGGAACACAATATCTTACCACTCCCCCTGTTGGAGCACCAATGAGTGAAGGAGTTGCTCAACAACCAATGCAATTGAATGAAGCTGCACTTGTTGAAAACGTACAGAAAGTCGTTAACGGTTACTTGAACGAGAATTTAGGACCTATCTTCGAAGAGGCAATCAAAAATACAGTAATTGAAATGTATGCTGTTGAACGAATTAAAGAAGTCTTAAATGAGAATCGAGATTTAATAAAATCTGTGGTTGTCGAAACCATTAAAGAAATTCGAGACCGAAGCAAGAAATAAGAAACCTAAAAGCGGAATAATCATTCCGCTTTTTTTTACACACCATTCTGTATT
>Ga0180438_10004727_pt1 | contig 19425 bp, 16 predicted proteins | sample SS_ome_12_FD_132455 | JGI IMG/M metagenome (GOLD analysis project Ga0180438, IMG submission 132455) | Hypersaline lake sediment archaeal communities from the Salton Sea, California, USA - SS_3_D_2 metaG | ecosystem: Environmental > Aquatic > Non-marine Saline and Alkaline > Hypersaline >... | reverse complement strand
TCGAAACCCTCGAGGGCGAGGTCTCGGCCTACATCCCCACCAACGTGATCTCGATCACCGACGGGCAGATTTACTTGCAGCCCGACCTGTTCTTCGCGGGCCAGCGCCCGGCCATGAACGTGGGCATCTCGGTTTCCCGCGTGGGGGGCCACGCCCAGGTGGCGGCCATGAAGAAGGTGGCCGGCGGGCTGCGGCTCCAGCTTGCCGCCTTCCGCGAGCTGGAGGCATTCGCCCAGCTCGGCACCGATCTCGACCCGGCCACCCAGGCCCGGCTCGACCGCGGCTACCGCATGCAGGAGCTTCTGAAGCAGGGTCTCTACAGCCCGATGCACGTCACCGACCAGGTGTTGAGCATCTACGCGGGCACGCGAGGCCATCTGGACGGGATTCCCGTGGCCGAGGTCTCGAAGTGGGAGAAGGCGCTGCTCGAGCACGTCCACGCCGAGGCCAAAGGCTTTTGGCAGGGAATTACCGACAGCAAGAAGATCGACCTGGACGAAGACGACCGCAGTCCGAAGTTGGAACAGATCATCGCCGACTTCCAGAAGCTGTACGCCGGGAAGAAGGAGGAAGCCACCGCGACCGTGTGAAGGGGAGTGGAAGACCGCAGACGGCAACCTACAGATTGCAAATTGAGAATTGCAAATTGTAAATTGTAAATTGCCGATGCCCCCCCGCGCGTCGTCGTGATTCTCTCAACGGACGAGACCGAGTCAATTTGAAATCTGCAATTTACAATTTTCAATCTGCAATTCCTGAACCATGGCCAAGGCTCGCGCCCTAGATCGCCGCCGGAAATCGGTCCGCAACATCCGCAAGATCACGCGGACCATGGAATTGATCGCCACCGCGCGGTTCAAGCGGGCGATGGATCGGGCCACGGCCGCCGCGGCCTACACCGAGCGGATCACCAAGCTGGTCCGCGACCTGGCCCGCACCGGGCTGGAGGTCCGCCACCCGCTGCTGGAGCCGCGCACTGAGGTCCGCCGCGCCGTGCTGCTGGTCCTGTCGGCCAACCGCGGCCTCTGCGGCGGTTACAACTCTTCGGTGCTCCGCCTGGCCCATGCGCGGCGCAAGGAGCTGATAGAGACCGGCGGCGAGCTGCGGCTCGAAGTGTCCGGCAAGCGGGGCATCTCGGCCTTTCGCTTTCGCAAGATCGTGCCCGACGAAGCGTACACCCACTTCGAGGACCGGCCCGCCTTCGACGAGGTCGACGTGCTGGCCAGCCGCTACTTGGAGGATTTCGAGGCGGGGCGGCTCGACCGGCTCGACGTGGCCTACACCCGATTCGTTAGTGCCAGCAAGCAAGAGGCGGTGGTCGAAACGCTGCTGCCGCTGGCCGGGCTCGAGGGGATCGACGAGCAAGGCGAGGACGCCGAGGCGGAGGGGACGCCCCAGGCCGAGGTCGAGTACGAGTTCCTCCCCTCGGCCGAGAGCATCCTGGAGGAGGTGGTGCCGACCAGCTTCAAGGTAAAGCTGTTGAAGTGCTTCCTCGACGCGGCCGTCAGCGAGCAGATCGCGCGCATGGTCGCCATGAAGGCCGCCACCGAGAACGCCGATCAGATGATCGCCCACCTCTCGATGGCCTACAACCGGGCCCGCCAGGGCCAAATCACCTCGGAGCTGCTCGAAGTGCTGGGCGGGGCCGAGGCACTGGGAGGATAGCAAACAGGAAACCAAGCCATGGCTACTACCGCAACCACCCCGTCTGCTGCGACCACCACGAAGAACCTCGGCAAGATCGCCCAGGTGATCGGCTCGACGTTCGACGCCGAGTTCCCCGAGGACCAGCTCCCGCCGATCTACAACGCCGTGAAAGTCCGGGTCGACCGCAAGGGGTTCCAGATCGACTTGACCGGCGAGGTGCAGCAACACCTGGGCGGCGGCCGCGTCCGCTGCGTCGCCTTGGGAAGCACCGACGGCCTGGTCCGCGGCATGGCGTGCCAGGACTCCGGCGGGCCGGTCAAGGTGCCCGTGGGCAAGGGCGTGCTGGGCCGCGTGTTCAACCTGCTGGGCGACCCGATCGACGGGCGCGGCCCGGTCGAGGCCGACGAGTGGTGGCCCATCCACCGCGAGGCCCCCGAGGTGGTCGATCTCTCGACCAAGACCGAAATCTTCGAGACCGGCATCAAGGTGATTGATCTGTTGACGCCCTTCGTGCGCGGCGGCAAGGCGGGGCTGTTCGGCGGAGCCGGGCTGGGCAAGACCGTGATCCTCACCGAGCTGATCGCGCGGATCGCCACCGCCCACGGCGGGTTCTCCGTCTTCGCCGGCGTGGGCGAACGCACCCGCGAGGGCAACGACCTCTGGCTCGAAATGCAGGAGACCGAGATCGGCGACACCGGGCGCAAGGTGCTCGAACAGACCTGCATGGTCTTCGGCCAGATGAACGAGCCGCCGGGTGCCCGGCTCCGCGTGGGCCTCTCGGGCCTGACCATGGCCGAGTACTTCCGCGACAGCACCGGGACCGACGTGCTGTTGTTCATCGACAACATCTTCCGTTTCTCCCAGGCCGGGAGCGAGGTGTCGGCCCTGTTGGGGCGAATGCCCTCGGCCGTGGGATACCAGCCCACGTTGGCCACGGAGATGGGCGAGCTGCAGGAGCGGATCACCTCGACCAACCGCGGGGCGATCACCTCGGTGCAGGCGGTCTACGTCCCGGCCGACGACCCCACGGACCCCGCCCCGGCCGCGGCCTTCGGCCAGCTCGACGCCTTCCTGTACCTCGAGCGGGCGATCTCCGAGAAGGGGATCTACCCCGCCGTCGATCCGCTGGCCTCGAACAGCCGGGTGCTCGACCCCCAGTACGTGGGCGACCGCCACTACGCCATCGCCCGCCGCGTGCAGGGGACCTTGCAGCGCTACCGCGAATTGCAGGACATCATCGCCATCCTCGGCGTCGACGAGCTCTCGGAAGAGGACAAGCTCGTGGTGCACCGCGCACGGCGCATGGAGCGGTTCCTCTCGCAGCCGTTCCTGGTGGCCGAGGCGTTCACCGGCAAGCCCGGCGAGATCACCCCGCTCGAAGAGACCATCCGCAGCTTCGAGGAGATCGCCGACGGCAAGTGGGACCACCTGCCCGAGCAGGCATTCATGTACGTCGGCCCCATCGAACAAGCCGCCGCGCAGGCGGAGAAGATGAAGTAGGAAGGATGAGTGATGAAGGATGAAGGATGAAGGATGAATGACGAAGGGTCAAACGCTCGTAGGTCCGTCGTTCATTCCCCCTGTCCCCTGAATTCTAACTCCTAACCCGTACCCCCTAACTCCTCCCCCCTTCCCCCCATGCCCGATCTGAAGTGCACCGTCGTCACCCCCGAGCGGACCGTGCTGGAGAAGCCGGCCGAGTTCGTCGCGCTGACGCTCTTTGACGGCGAGATCGGCATCGCCCCGGGCCACACGCCGCTGGTGGGGCGCCTGGGCGCCGGCGAGATGCGGATCGTCTCCGGCGGGAGCACCGACCGCTACTACGTCGAGGGCGGGTTCGTCGAGGTGCTCGGCAACGTCGTCAGCGTGCTCTGCCCCCGGGCAACCCCCGCCGGCAAGCTCGACGAGTCCGTCGCCCGTGAACAGCTCGATCAATCCCGCGCCCGCAAAGCCACTACCCCCGAAGAATTCGCGATGCGCGATCGCCTCATCGACCAGAGCCGGGCCCAGCTTCGCGTGGCCCGGCGGGCGGGAGGATAGACACGCCTGCCCGATTGCGCGCGCACCATCTCTGGTCGCCTCTACGGTTTTCCGGCTGTACTTGCCCAGGTTCCGCTTGAGCGCCTCGGACTCTTCGGTGATTATTGTAGGAATTGTGGGATTCCTTGAACCAGGGGTCAGGACTTCGGGAGCCGTACCTGCGTTCAAGTCCTGACCCCTGCCCCCCGACTCCTGACCTCTGCCCCCCCGTAACGCTTCCTTCACCCAGCTCCGCCGAGCCGCACCGAAAAATGCCCCCCACGCTCGACTCCATTCGCGAAAAGGTCGAAGCCGGCCAGCGCCTAAGCGCGGCCGACGGGGAGTTCCTCTTCGACGAGTCGGCCGACCTGCACGTGGTCGGACAGCTCGCCGACCTGGTGCGAAAACGGAAGTGCGGCAACACGGTCTACTACAACGTCAACGCCCACCTGAACCCCACCAACGTCTGCCTCTATCGCTGTATCCTCTGCGCCTACAGCCGCGACGCGGACGACCCGCGGGCGTTCGTCCTAAGCGACGACGAGATGCTCCGCCGCGGGCGCGAGGCGGTCGAGGCCGGCTGTACCGAGCTGCACATCGTCGGCGGCGTCCACCCGGAGAAGCGGTTCGACTGGTACCTGGGCATCATCAAGCGCCTGCACGAGGTGTTTCCGCGCCTGCACCTGAAGGCATACTCGGCCATCGAGATCGCCTGGTTTGCGCAGATCGCCAAGCGCCCGGTCCGGTCGATCCTTTCGGACCTGATCCGGGTGGGGCTGGGGAGCATCCCCGGGGGCGGGGCCGAGATTTTCGACCCCGAGGTCCGCACCCAGGTCTGCCCGCGCAAGGCCGACGGCCGCACCTGGCTCGGCGTACACCGCGCGGCCCATCAGCTCGGCCTGCGCACCAACGCCACGATGCTCTACGGCCACCTCGAAACCCTTGAGCACCGCGTTGACCACTTGATCCAGCTCCGCCAGCTTCAGGACGTCACCGGCGGGTTCCAGACGTTTGTCCCCCTGGCCTTCCATCCGAAGAACACGCGACTGGCGCACCTGGTGCGGCCCTCGAGCCTGGTGGACCTCCGCACCGTGGCCGTCAGCCGCCTGATGCTCGACAACTTCGACCACGTCAAGGCGTACTGGATCTCGCTGGGCCTGGGCACCGCCCAGACCGCCCTGGCCTACGGCGCCGACGACCTCGACGGCACCGTCGTCTGCGAGCGGATCCACCACGCCGCCGGCTCCGAGACCCCGCAAGCCGTCACCGTCGAGCAGCTCCGCCACCTCATCACCGAAGCCGGTCGCGAGCCCGTCGAACGCGACACCCTCTACCGCCGCGTGCGCCGCGAGGGGACGAAGTGGGAGCTGGCGGGGTGAGGGGGAGAGGGCAGCAGGCAGAGGGCGGAGGACCGTAGGCTGAGGGCGGAAAGTCGTCAACGCCGTCTGATCGCATCATCTGAGCACCTCTCCATAGCCGCGGGCGGCAGCCCGCGGGGCGTTGCGCCCGCAACCCGCGCCGCCTGGTTGGCTATTGACACGCCCCCGGCCAAGGTGGTATACTTGCGTACACTCTGTGGTTGGCCGGATTGTGTTGGCGCGGGGCACGCCCCGGACCGGCTCCCCGGGGACGCCGATCTTGTGGCAACCCGCCGAAGTGGTTATTCTCCCTGCCCCTCTCTCCCAGGCACGGAGACCGCCATGGCAGACAGCTCTTCGATCGAGTGGACCGAATCGACGTGGAACCCGGTCACGGGCTGCACGAAGCTGAGCCCGGGCTGCGCACATTGTTACGCCGAGCGCATGGCCAAGCGGCTCAAGGCCATGGGCCAGGCCCGGTACCGCAACGGCTTCAAGCTGACCGTCCACCCCGACGCCCTGGAGATCCCGCTCCGCTGGCGGCGCCCGCGCATGATCTTCGTCAACTCAATGAGCGATCTGTTCCACAAGGACGTGCCGGCGGAGTTCATCCACCGGTGTTTCGACGTGATGGCCCGGGCCTCGCAGCACACGTTCCAGGTGCTCACCAAACGCCCCGAGCGCGCCGCCCAAATGACCGCCGAGCTGCCCTGGCCGCCGAATGTGTGGATGGGCACGAGCGTCGAGAACGCGAAGTATACCCATCGCATCGCCGCCCTGGTTCGCACCAAGGCCCGCGTCCGTTTTCTGTCTCTTGAACCCCTTCTCGGCCCGATCCCTCGCCTTCCACTTCGCGGAATCCACTGGGTCATCGTCGGCGGCGAGTCAGGGCCGAAGGCGCGGGTGATGGAGGCCTCGTGGGTGTTCCAGATCCGGGACCAGTGCGTGGAAAAACGTGTGCCGTTCTTCTTCAAGCAGTGGGGCGGCGTCAGGAAGTGCGACTTCGGCCGCGAGTTGGACGGGCGGACTTGGGATGAGCTACCTTCTGGTCGGGGAGTCAGCGATGGGCAGCGTGCAGCTCCAACGCGGGGAAGGTGGAGAACGGCGCCACGGCGCCGAGCGGCGTCGGCACGGCGGATGCAGGGCCGGCTGTTGCTCACGGCGCCTCTGGTTCGTTGAGTGGCGTCATGGTATAATCTCAAAGGTCATTAGGGGAGGCATTTGACCATGAGCACGGGGAAAAGCTGATGTCACGTCCACCCATTGTCCCGTCCACCGTCAAAGATCGGTTTGACGTATACCGATTCTTCAACGGCATGTCGTCCGAGGGGAAGGAAGGTCTGGACGTAGGCCAGACACGCGTTCCTTTGGTCAAGACCTTCCTATTGGAGCATGTGTCTTCGCGAAACGGTCGTCCTGCGCAGTGCCCGGTTGACATCTTCAAGGAACTGGGCGCAGATGTTCGGTCCATAGACGAGACGTTTCACGAGATCAGTGTGTGGACAAAAGAGACTAAGGAATCGTCAAGACCGATCTCCGTGTGTAAGGGTTACCTTGAGCAATACGACGAGCGATTCTTCGCCTACTATACAGCCGAAAGAGCCGAGAAGGCGATACCACGCGTCAAGCACTGGGTTGTCCGGTCGCCGAAGCTTGACTTAACGTGGTTTAGTGCCGATTTGCTCCATTCACTGTGGGATCGCGACGTTTCGCATCGAGGGAACGATCGCTTTGGCAAGCTCGTCTTTCGACACGACAGCGTATTCGATATGCCCATCGACGCTTCCAAGGGGCTCGTGAGCGACGAGGCAACGTCGCAGGTTGAGGAGGACACCGGCGTCCACGCAGACGATCGTCGGGAGGTGAACAGACGGCGGGTCCGATCCGACATACGAGACCGAATAGGCCCTATTCACGAAGTTCTCGCCCGGCTGCAAGAGACCTACAGTCCGCTGAATGCGCTGTATGCTTTGCGCATTCCGTCAGAGGCCACTCGTGGGAGTCACGACCTGTACCAAGACGGCCGCATAACGAACCGGAGCGACAGCTTTGAAGACCACCGCAACACGGTTCGTTATCTCTATCGGCTGTACAAGTCAGTCCTTGAATTCACCGAGCAGACGGCGTGGTTCGATTACGAAGAGGAGCCGTCCGGGATTGGAATGCGCACCAGTTTCAAGGGCGTGCCTTTGATCATTCGTTTCTCGGAATCGCTTTCCAAACGAACCTTCGATCGCTGGATTAGCTTGGCGTTCCGAAAACGCAACGCATTCCGATTGTGGGGAGATCCGATTCGTCTTGGTCCAACAAAGGTGCATGTTTACGGCGCGGACCGACATCTCTGGCAGCCAATCAATGTCGAGATAGCAGCGGATCGGCTTGTGGCCATCCTTCCGAAAGGAACTTGCGGGAACACGTTCCACAGGTTAGTGACAAATGTCCAGAGATACGTTTGCCCGAAGATCGACGTTTGGCTGGGAGGAACACCATTTCAGGAGCTGATGCATCAGTCACAGGATCAGGCAGCGCGCGAGTCAGGCGAGCGCGCGACTATTGACTCGAAGTAGTCCCCACATAGGAAAGTCAGCCGATGAATGTTCATGATCTGATTCGAGATCCCCTGTTCCAACTGAATGTACTCGTCTGGATGGCGAAAGAACAACCGAGTACGGGCTACGTTGTCAGGCCCCTATTCTTCCAAAACGGTTTCCGCTTGGTCTACATTCAGCATCCGTTTCCTTTCCCGCGCGAATCGATACTGGCTATTCAATCGTCTGGTCTTGACGTCAGCGAGCGCCCCGAACCGGAGTTGCTGCTCCGCCGGTCTTCAGATCAGCGCGCCCTCTACTTCGAGGCCAAGGCAGAATCGTTTTCGCCGCAGAGCAGCACCGCGAAGCAGGCACGCGGCCACTTGCTGGCGACCGGTGACGTGTTCGCTGAAGTATTGGCCCCGCTGCAATCTTGTTTGCTCTGTTATGTAGTGCCGGAGAACAGCCGCGGGCCAATGTTCGAGTGTCTGGTGGAACTTACGCAGGAGATGACAGACGGGGGATTCGGCGTCGGTGAATTCTCCGTCCACGGCTTCGAGATCCAAGACCAAGACCTTCACTACTCGTGGGACGATCGCTTCAAGCAGCACGTTGGCGTCGATGACGACTCCGACGTTGTGATGACGGGCCTCGCAGACGACACCGATCCGAGTCCCCTCTTTCTTGTCTACTCAGCGGAAGACTACCCTGATCCAAATAGGCAAGACTTGCTTCGGCAGACGTTGGTCAATCAGGTGCATGCATTGCTTCTCTGCGCATTGAACGCACTCCCTCCGAGCACACAATACGATCGCAGCGCTGAAGCCATATTGAAGGAACTGACAAACGGCGTGTACGACTACGTCGGCCGCAAAGGACAGCGGCAGATGCGACAGCTTGTGCGCAGAAACGTGTTGCGCCGGATTGCGGACTACGCGACCGGCCGATTCGACGACGTAATTTCCTTTGAAGGCGGCGTGCTCGGAGTACGGTTTCCGTCGAAAGACCGAAAATCGGCGTTTCTCGAGTGGCTCGAAGATTCCAGGAAGACCGGCTTTTCCACCGAGAGGGTATCGGAGGAGCCCCAACAGCTTCTTCCTGGTTTTGGCGACGAAGCAGAAGAGTGACGTACAACGAGGCGAATCGCCACTTCTACCCCACATCCGCCAACTCCAACACCTCCCCATACCGCCCGACCATCTGCTTGCGCAGCTTCGCGTGTTCCGGCTTGGCCAGTCCGGGGTCGGCGGTGATGAGGGTCTGGGCGTCGCGGCGGGCTTCGGTTAGGAGGTCGTCGTCGCGGGAGAGGTCGGCGATGCGGAACGGCGGCAGGCCGTGTTGCTGGGTGCCGAACAGGTCGCCGGGACCGCGGATGGCGAAGTCGATCTCGGCCAGCTCGAAGCCGTTGGTCGTGGAGGTGAAGGCGTCGAGGCGCTTGCGCGAGTCGTCGGTTTGCGGGTCGGCGAACACGCAGCAGAAGCCCGGGTAGCGCCCGCGGCTGATCCGGCCGCGTAGTTGGTGTAATTGGGCCAGGCCGAACCGGTGGCCGCTCTCGACGGTCATCAGCGTGGCGTTGGGCACGTCCACGCCCACCTCGACCACCGACGTGCAGACGAGCACCTGGACCTCGCCGCGGCGGAAGTCGTCCATGGCCGCGTCTTTCTCGGGCGCCGGCATGCGCCCGTGGATCAGGCCCAGCCGGAACTCCTCCAGCTCGCCGTTGGCCAGCGACTCGTAGGTCTCGGCCAGGCTGGCGGCCGAACGCTCTTCGGATTCCTCGACCAGCGGCGTGACCACGAAGCCCTGGCGCCCCTCGCGGAGCTTCTCGCGGAAGAAGTCCCACCACGTGGCCCGCTTCTCCTCGCCAGCCAGATAGGTATTGACCGGCTGGCGGCCCGGCGGGCTCTCGCGCAGGGTGGAAACGTCGAGGTCGCCGAACAGGGTCATCGTGACGGTGCGGGGGATGGGCGTGGCGGTCATCACGAGGTAGTGCGGGTCGAGCCCGGCGTACTTCAGCGTGGCCCGCTGGCGCACGCCGAACTTGTGCTGCTCGTCGATCACCACCAGCCCGAGCTTCGCGAAGCGCACGTCCTCCTGGATGACGGCCTGGGTGCCCACGACCACGTCGATCTCGCCGGCGGCGATCTGCTCCAGAAGCGCGGTCCGCTTGGCCGGCGTCAGCCCGCCGGTGAGCGACGCGCGCCGGACCTGGCTTGCGGCGAGCAGACGGTCGAGCGTCAAGGCGTGCTGCCGGGCGAGCACCTCGGTGGGGGCCATCAGAACGGCCTGGTGCCCGTGGGCCACGGCCAGGAGCATGGCGTACACGGCGACCACGGTCTTTCCGCTGCCCACGTCGCCCTGCAAGAGCCGGTTCATCGACAGTGGCACGGCCATGTCGGCGGCGATCTCGTCGATGGCCTGCTGTTGCCCGGCCGTCAGCTCGAAGGGGAAGAGGCGACGGATCCGCGCGTCGATCTGGGCGGTGGCCTCCAGCGCCGGGGCGCGGCGCTGGTCGTGCTGCTGGCGGTGCTTCAAGGCCAGGGCGAGCTGCAGCACGAACAGCTCCTGGTAGACGAACCGCCGCCGGGCCATGGCCAGGCCCTCATGGCTGCCGGGGAAGTGGATCTCGCGGATCGCCCGGCGGATCGGCCAGAGGTCGTGCTCTTCGAGATAGGCCGCGGGAAACGCCTCGTCGAGCAGCTCGGCGCAGCCGTCGAGCACGCCGCGTGTGATGCGCCGGAGCTGCCACTGCTGCAAGCCCTCGGTGAGCGGATAGACGGGCAGGATCTTGCCCTCGGGCTCGTCTTCGTCCTCGGCAAGGTGCTGGACCTTGGGGTGGTGCATTTCCCAGGCTAGGCCGCGGTGCTTCGGCTTGCCCGAGAACATCACGCGCCCGCCGTAGTCGAACTGGTCGCGCATGAAGGGCTGGTTGAACCACACCGCCCGGAGGTATCCGGTGCCGCGGCGCACGAGCACGCCGAGCACCGAGCGGCCCGGCGTGCTGGTGCCCCGCAGCTCGACGTCCTCGACCACGCCGCAGACGCTCTGGAGCTTGTCCTCTTCGAGGTCCTCGACGTCGCGCAGATCGGTCAGGTCCTGGTAGTCGCGGGGAAAGAAGAACAGCACGTCGGCCGCCGTGCGCAGCCCGAGCCGCCCGAGCAACTCGGCCCTCTGCGGCCCGACGCCCTTGAGGTATTGGACCGGCGTGGCGAGGACTTCAGCGGGGGTTCGCTCGCGGGTGGTCATGCCCGCATTTTACCCGGCGGGAAGGGAGCGGGGGGAGGGGCGGGGGGTGGATGAAGGAGTGAAGGCGTTTGGCGACAGCGGCCGGAGTGGTACAATGGTGGCGAGAGTCACCTGCGTTCCGCCCTCAAATGACGAGGTTGCGCATGTCCCCAGAAATCGAAGATATCCTCGGCTCCTTCGAGGCCCTGCCTGAGGTGGGCAAGCGGGAGGTGGCTTCTGAAATCCTCCGGCGCGCCGCCGCATTGGAGGCTCCACCGCTCTCGGACGACGAGCTGACCGCAATTGCCGACGAGCGGTTCCTGGAACTCGACCGCGAGGAGGCCGGCAATGGCCAATCCGCGTCGCGGTGACGTCTGGTTGGCTGACCTTGGGATGGCGGCCAAGGTGCGGCCTCGTCTCGTGCTGAGCGTTCCGCCCGAGGACATTGACCGGGCCCTGGTCACCTTGGTCCCGCACACTACAAGTCGCCGTGGTTCGCGCTTCGAAGTTACGGTGGGTGCGCGGTTCCTTCGGGAGGGCGCATTCGATGCCCAGAACCTGGTGACCATCCCACCGGCGAAGCTCGTGCGCAGAATGGGCACGCTGCCCGCAGACGGATTGCAGGGCGTCGAAGAAGCCGCGCGGTCCTGGCTCGGGCTGTGACGACTCGGTTGGTGACACGCAATGATCTCCGCGCGAAGACGATGCTTGCTGCTTGCCGCTGGCGGCTTCGGCTACGGTCTCTTGATGATGCTCGTCGCGTCGGCGGTGTCGCGGTATTGGCAGCCGGTGTCGTGGCGGTGGTGGCCGCTTCCTTGCAGGGGGGAAGCTTCTCTCGTTACCCTCTGCACGTCGCCACTGAGTCTCCTATGCGTGCTACCCCCGATGTTCGCTTCCGAAACGATTGTTCTCGGTGTTCCGTTCATTTGGGCCCTTGTTGGATTGTGGGCGGGACTCTCGGAGAAGCGAATCGTCAGGCGGGCTTTCGACATCACGCTGGCGGCGCACTACGTGTGGATTCCCGCCACTCTGTTCATTCTGTGGCTCGGTGGAAGCGAGCTCTTCCGGCGAAATCATGCAATCCCGTGGAAACGCGAACCGGCCGTAGTCGTCTGCGTTGTTGGCATCTACCTTGCGGGCCAGATCGCCCTGTGGCGCGTCCTGGCACGAATGCGCCGTGACTCAAGGTGCGGCGTACCCTCCGATGCGGTGGTCGAACCGCGTTCCACGTTCCTCGGGCGAGTCCTGCCTTGGATGGGTGCGGGCTTCGGTTGCGGCTTGGTGCTGCTTCTGGTGAGCGCCGTGCTCTTGAAGATGGGCGGCTATTACCGCATGCACGGCCTGCAACTGGCGCTCGTCACACTCTACTCGTCGCCGGTGAGTCTCCTGCCGACCCGCGCCGTTTTCGTCGGTACGCCGCTTTGGTGGGCCTTCCTGGGTCTGCTGCTTGCCCTGGTGGAACGACCGTGGGCCCGCCGGGGGCTCTGGCTCGCCCTCCTGGCCCATTACGCCGGTGCGATGTTCCTGCTCCCGAATCGAGGGTTTGGCGCGTGGCGCCACTTCGAGAAAGACTGGAATTGCCTGGCGAATTGCAGCGACGAGCCGGGCGCGCTGATTGCCGGATTGTCGGCGTACCTCATAGTGCAGGCCGCCCTCTGGGCGGCCGTGGTGTGGCGGATCCAGCGGACCAGGGAGATCAGCGGTCGGTGGCAGTACTCGTTGCGGACCCTGGTGATCGCCGTGCTGGTGGTCGCGATCGGGCTGAAGTGGGCACTCGCCGAATTCGACCGGGCGCGGCGCTGCCGGATGGCCGTTGCCACGATTGGGGCGATTGGTGGTCACGTATACTGGGTCTACCGCGATTATGAAGACCCCGGCTATCGAGCGATAGGGCCGACCCGCGTACTGCGCAGGGTTGACCTATCCGGCACGGAGGCCGCTGACCGCCAACTGTCCTACTTGAAGGAACTCCCCAACCTCTACGTTGTCGACCTCAGCAACACAAAGGTCACCGACGCTGGTCTGCTTCACGTCGCAAGTCTGCGGACGCTTCGGTATCTGAAGGTCGCGGGCTCGGGTGTGACGAATGCCGGCATCCAGCGACTGAGGCAAATGCGGCCGGATGTCATCTTGGTACCTAGGGAGCGAAGGTGCCCCACCTGGTGACCTGCGAGACTCTTCGCTCTCCACTTTCCACTACAGATACTTCTGATACGCCGCCACGGCCAGCGTGTCGCAGCGTTCGTTTTCCGGGTGGCCGGCGTGGCCGCGCACGTGGGTGAAGGTGACGTGGTGCCGGGCCAAGAGCTCGTCGAGGCGGCGCCAGAGGTCTTCGTTCTTGATGGGCTTGAACTGCTTGCCCTCGCGGCGGCGCCAGCCGTTGGATTTCCATTTGGGGAGCCACTCGCTTAAGCCTCTGCCGACGTAGGTGCTGTCGGAGATCAGCTCGACGCGGGCGGGACGCTTCAGGGCTTCCAGGCCCCGGATCACGGCGATCATCTCCATGCGGTTGTTGGTGGTTTCCCGCTCGGCGCCGGATCGCTCCTGCTCCTTGCCCGAGGCGGGATGGCGGAGGATAAACGCCCAGCCGCCCGGGCCGGGGTTGCCGCTGCACGCCCCGTCGGTGAAGAGCTGGACTTCGGCGTCGGTGGTGGCGGCGCGTTTTGGCATTAGAACGAAGGGGTCAGGAGTCAGGGGGCAGGGGTCAGCACTCCGCGACCAATCTTCAGTCCCTAGTCTCAGCGCGGCCCGCGGCCGCAATCAAAGTAGCATGGGCCCCTGGCCCGTGTTGTCGGCCCACGGGCCGGGGGCCCATGCCACAACCTCGCGCAGAACTCCCAACCGAAGAAACTGAACTCTCGACTCTCAACCCTCGACTCCCAACCCTCGACTCTCAACCCTCTACTCCGCCGTCTGCGACGCCGGCTCGGGCGGGCCCTCGGTGTGATTGCCGTGCAGCTCGAAACGGGGGCGGGTGAACTCCTCGAAGCCCTCGATCAGGGCCGAGTCCAGACGCGGCTGCTCCTCCAGGCGCCACGGCAGGCGCACGGTGAACGTGCTGCCGCGACCCAGCTCGCTCTCGACGGTCACCTCGCCGCCCAAGAGCTTGCACAGCTCGCGCACGATCGACAGGCCCAGGCCGGTGCCGGAGTATTCACGGGTCATGGCGTCGCCGCCGGGCATGGCGGTGCGGCCCTGGCGGAACTTCTCGAAGATCGCCTGCTGGTCCTCCTCGGCGATGCCCACCCCCGTGTCGGCCACGTGCATGACCAAGAAGTCCTCGGCCGTGCGCCGGGCCGAGACGGTGATCCGCCCCCCCTCGGGCGTGAACTTGATGGCGTTCGAGAGAAGGTTGCCCAGGATCTGCTGCACCCGGGCCTGGTCCTGGTGCATGACCGGGAGTTCGCCGGCCGGGCGGACCTCCAGGTCGATGTTCTTGCGCTCCGTCAACGGCCGGGCCATGTCGCACTGGGCCTGGATCACCTGCTCGATCTTGAAGTCCGTCAGCCGGGTGTCCATCTTGCCGCTCTCGATCTTGGCCAGATCGAGCACGTCGTTGATCATGTCCAAGAGCACGCGGCCCGAGTTGCGGATGTTCTCGACGTACCGCTTCTGCTTCTCGTCCATCGAGTCGATCGAGGCCAGCACGTCGCTGAAGCCCAGGATGCTGTTAAGCGGCGTGCGCAGCTCGTGGCTCATGGTGGCCAGGAAGTCGCTCTTGATCGTGTTCAGCTCGTAGAGCCGCATGTTGACCTGGGCGAGCTGGTCCACCTTGTTGTCCAGATCGACGTTAACCTGGCGTAGCTCTTCCTGGGTGGTGACCAGGTGTCGCAACATGCGGTTGAAGGCCACGGCCAGGGCCTCGAACTCGTCGCCGGTCTGGATCTCGGCCCGCAGCGAGATGTTGCCCCGGCTGACCGCGTCGCTGACGTCGCGCAAGTGGCGCAGCGGCTTGACGATCACGTAGCGGACGATCACGTAGGAGGCGATCATGGCCAGGAAGACGGTCACGATGGCCGTGGCGATGAGGATCGCCCGGTTCAGGTCCATGGCCTTTTGCGTGGGCCCGTGGGGAATGGTGATCTTGACGATCGAGAGCAGCTCGCCGGCGGCTTCGGCCGTGACCTTTCCCAGCACCGGCGCCGGCCCGCCGAAGCCCAGGCCCGTGCCGCCCGGCGCCCCGCGGTGGCAGACCAGCAGACAGGAACTCTCCGCCCGGATCGGCTGGTAGTAGTGATACTCGTTGGCTTCCGGGTCGAGCCGCTCGGCGAAGTCGGGCTCGGCGTTTTCGTCGCCGGGCTCGGGCGGCGACTTGTCGAAGCGGTCCAAAACCTTCCACTCGAACTCATCCCGCGGCAGGCCGCTGGCATCGGTGGAGTCGGTCCTCTGCGGCCGGATGAAATCGACCTTGTATTCCTGCTTGCTCAGCGTGGTGGTCAAGTCGTCGATCACGTCGGCGAACGACGCCGCGTCGGAGCTGGCGGCGAAGGGCGAGACTTCCATGCTGTCCTGCCGGGTCTCCAACTCCTTCCAGTGCTTGACCAGCAGGATCTGGTCGGCCAGCAGCCGGCCCTTGTTGCGATTCTGCTGATAGACGAGCTTCTCCGTCTGGTTCCCGTACCACCAAAAGCTGGCCGTGATCAACAGCAGCAGCACCCCCCCGAACAAGAAGCGGCACTTCCGCTCCAGGCTGGTCTCGCCGAGCACACGTTTGATCGAACGATAGGACATGTCGCCGCGCAGGAGAAAGGGGCGGGTCGCCGAGACTACCCTAGCCCCCGCATTTTACGGGATTCGTCGGCGCCACGCCAGAGGAAAGGGCGGCGGACAGAGTATCGAGGGGTGGGAGATGGAGAGAGGGAGAGACAGAGAGACGGGGCGAGGGGGAGCATGGAAGTAGAACCGGGGGGGCGGGACCTCCCTCGCTATCCGCGGCCCGTGACTCCCTTCTCCTTGGCCTTTCTCTCCATCTCTCCGTCTCTCTCTCGCTCCGTCCCTCCCTTCTCACAACATATCCAACGGATCCACGTCCACAATCCACTGCACCTCCTCCGGCGGGCGCAGACCCGTGGTGGCTTCGCGCACCGCGGCGCGGAGCCGGGCGCCGTCGGGGCCGTGGGCGTGGATCTGGAAGCGGTAGCGGCCGCGGAGCCGGGCGAAGGGGGCGGGGGCGGGGCCCAGCACGCGGGTGTCGGGCTGCGGGGGGGACAGGGCCTCGCGGAGCCGGTCGGCCAGCTCGGCGGCGAAGGACTGGGTTTTCTTTTCGTCGGGGCCGCGCACCACGAGGCGGACCATGGTCGCGAACGGCGGGTAGTGCAAGAGCTTGCGGATGGGCAGCTCCCCCCGGGCAAAGGCCGCGTAGTCGTGACGCACGGCGGCGCGGATGGCCGCGTGGTCGGGGTTGAACGTCTGCACGAGCACGCGCCCGCCCTTCTCGCCGCGCCCGGTCCGGCCGGCCACCTGCGTGACCAGGTGGAACGTCCGCTCGGCCGCGCGGAAGTCGGGAAAGTGCAGGGCCGTGTCGGCGTTGATCACGCCGACCAGCGTCACGTTGGGGAAGTCGAGCCCCTTGGCGATCATCTGCGTGCCCAGCAGGATTTTGACCTCGCCGGAGCGGAACCGGGCCAGGGCCTTTTCGTGGGCCCCGCGACCCTGCATGGTGTCGGTGTCCATGCGCAGGCACGGGGCGTCGGGAAACCGGCGGCGGACCTCGTCCTCGAGCTTCTGCGTGCCCCGGCCCCGGTAGTGGATGCCCGCAAAGTCGCACTCCGGGCACTTCTCCGGCGCCGGCACCTCGTGATCGCAGTAGTGGCACAGGGCGATCTCTCGGGTCCGGTGGTGCGTCAGCGCGATGTCGCACTCGGGGCAGCGGACCACGTGACCGCAGGCCGGGCACTGGATATGGGTCGAAAACCCCCGGCGGTTCAAGAGCAGGATCACCTGCCCCCCGTCGTCCAGGGCCGAGCGCACGGCGACGTGCATCTGCCGGCTGATCGCCCCGCGCGTGTGGAAGCGGAGCTCCTCGCTCCTGAGGTCGATCGTGCCCACCGCGGGCATGGGGCGGCCGAAGACCCGGCGGGGCATCTCCACCAGCTCGTACTCCCCCTGTTTCGCCCGGTTCCAGCTCTCCAGCGAGGGCGTGGCCGAGCCCAGCACCAGCGGCACGCCCTCGGCCTCGGCCCGGCGGATCGCGACCTGCCGGGCGTGGTAGCGCGGGGCCGAGTCCTGCTTGAACGACGACTCGTGCTCCTCGTCCAGCACGATCAGGCCGAGATGAGGCGTGGGGGCGAAGATCGCGCTGCGCGCCCCCACGACCACCGACACCTCGCCCCCGGCAATCTGCTGCCAGTGCCAGTGGCGCTCGGCGTCGCTTAGGTGACTGTGGAGCACCGCCACCCGGCCGAAGCGCGAGCGGAACCGATCGACCGTCTGCGGCGTGAGGCTGATCTCGGGCACCAGCACGATGGCCTGGCGGCGGAACTCGATCACTCGTTGGATCGCCTGGATGTAGACCTCGGTCTTGCCGCTGCCGGTCACGCCGTGCACCAGGATCGTGCGGTGGCGCCGGGACTCCAACGCGGCGAGGATCGCTTGATACGCCTTCTCTTGGTCGGGGTTGAGCGTCAGGTGGGGCTGGCGCGGGACGCGGGGCTCTTCACGACGGGGCCCGACCTGCACCCGGCCCCGCTCGGCCCGGACTAGCCCCTTGCGACGCAGGCCCTGGATCGGCCCCTCGGTGCAGCCGGCCGCCCGGGCCAACTCGGCGGGGGTCAGCGGCCGCTCGGACCCGGCCAGCACGCGCAGGGCCGCGGCCTGCTTCTCGGGCAGTTTGGTATCCGAGAGGCGAGCGGCCGACTCGGGATCGACCGAGAGCAGCGTGGCCTGGCGCGTGCCCGCCCCCGCACGAACCCCCCCGGGCAGCACAGTCTCGAGCACCTGCGACCAGGGGCAGAGGTAATAGTCGGCCATCCACCGGGTGAGCCGGAGCATGGCGGGCGAGAGCAGGCTCCGCTGGTCGAGCAGCTCGGCCACGGGCTTGAGCTTGCGAGAGGTGGTGTCCTGGGTCTTCAGGTCGACGCAGTAGCCGGTGACCGGGCGGTTCCCCCGCCCCAGCGGCACGCGCACGCGGCAGCCGGTCGCCAGCATCTCGCGCAACCCGTCGGGCACCACGTAGTCGAGCACCCGGTCGAGCCCGGCCAACACGACCACCGAGGCGATGAGCTGCTGCGCGCGGTCGTCGGCCTCCCAGGGCTCGGCGTCGAAAAGCTGGCGCTGCTGGTGGGACATGGGTGCGGGATCGGCTAAATTAGGGAACTTGCGACACTCTCAGTCGACGGCCGAAACGCGCCGTACGACGGCCTTCCAAGGCCGTCGCCGCTGCATTGGGGCCCTCGACGGCCTTGGAAGGCCGTCGTACGTCGGACGGCTGAGGTGCTACAGAACCTCGAATATCCCACCAACCTCCCCTGGGAACAAGGCGAACCGACAACCGTGCGATTGGGCATCTTCGGCGGAACGTTTGATCCGGTCCACTACGGGCACTTGCTCTTGGCCGAGAGCTGCCGGGAGCAGGCGGCGCTGGACAAGGTCTGGTTCCTGCCCACGGCGGTCCCCCCGCACAAGCAGGGCCGCGAGCTGACGCCCGTCGAGCAGCGGGTCGAGATGCTCGAGCTGGCCATTGCGGGCCACGAGGCGTTTTCGGTGTGCCGCTACGAGGCCGCGCGGGGCGGCGTGAACTACACGGCTGACACCCTGGCCCACTTTCGCGAGGAGGACCCCGGGCGGGAACTATTCTTCCTGATGGGGGCCGACATGCTCGCCGACCTGCCCACTTGGCGGGAGCCCGGGCGGATCTGCCGGCTGGCCACGCTCGTCGTGGTCCGGCGGCCTGGCGCCGTGCCGATCGACTTCGGGCCCCTCGGCTCGATCGGCGGCGAGGAGGCGGCCGAGCGGGCCTGCCGCCACCAGGTCGAGATGCCCGAGATCGACCTGAGCGGCACCGAGATTCGCCGCCGCGTGGCCGCGGGGGGCAGCATCCGCTACCACACCCCCCGGGCGGTGGAGAAGTACATCGAAGCCCAGGGCCTCTACCGCGAGCCGTCCTGACGTAGCGACGGGCGGCTGACGTGGGGAGACCTCTCCAATCGTACCGAACCTGTAGCGAGGGAGCGAGGTCTGACGAGGAGGTGCATCCCAGCAAGAGCCACAGGCGAGCCGCCTCTGGCTACGGGCTTGGCTACGCGCTTCGGCGCACCGCCAGCATCTCACGGAGCGCGTGCGGCATCGGCAGCCCTAGCGCGTCGGGGTCGTGGCGGAGCGAGTCCAGGACCGCTTCGAGCTGATCCAGGGGGCCCAAGGCGAGGTCCAGAAAGAGCAGCTTCCGGTCCTTGAGCCGGCAGCCGCCCCCGCCGCTGCCGCCTAGCCACTCCTGGCGGACCTGGTAACCTGCGCGGGCGGCCAGGTCCAGGGCCGCTTCCAGTAGTTCCACCGTGTGCATCCCAGTTTCTCCAAAGCGCCGGGCTTGGTGCGGGCCGGGCGTTTCACGTTGATCGGTTACAGTTGCGCCGCGCGCGACGACGATACGGAAAAAAGGTCTAAGTGGTTTCCTCGTATAGAGTTAAGACCTGCGATTGGGGCAAGACAGCGAG
>Ga0180438_10004726_pt1 | contig 19425 bp, 20 predicted proteins | sample SS_ome_12_FD_132455 | JGI IMG/M metagenome (GOLD analysis project Ga0180438, IMG submission 132455) | Hypersaline lake sediment archaeal communities from the Salton Sea, California, USA - SS_3_D_2 metaG | ecosystem: Environmental > Aquatic > Non-marine Saline and Alkaline > Hypersaline >... | reverse complement strand
GCCCCGCCGCGCTCAGCACCCCGGATACCTCGGAGGCGAGTCGGCGGCACAGGTCCTGATGGGTCGCGTCGCGCCAGGCCGCAAGCTCCACGTCGTTCTCCGCGACCACCGCGCTCGCCCGCTCCGTGGCAGTCTCAAGCCCCAGAACCAGCATTCTTCTCTCCTGCCAGAACCGCCACCGCGGCCGCCAGCCGCCCGCCGCGGCCCCGCAGCCGGACCCGCCGCGTCTGCTCGTCGCGATCGGTGAAGGCGATCTCCACCTCGAGCCCGTCGCTCCGCAGCTCGGGCGGCAGCCTCTCCGCCCACTCCACTGCGACGACGGACTGCGACCCGATTACTTCCTCGATCCCGATGTCGCCCAAATCTGCCGGACCGAGCCGGTAGAGGTCCAGGTGATACAGTGGAAGGCGCCCTTGGTGGGCGTGGATGATCGTGAAGCTCGGGCTCGTCACATAGTCCTTCACCCCCAGGCCCTCGGCCAGCCCCTGAATGAAGGTCGTCTTTCCCGCCCCCAGCTCGCCGTACAGACACACGACATCCCCGCGATGCAGGTGGGCGGCCGCGCGCCCGCCCAGGGACCGTGTCTCGGCTGCCGACCGGGTGGTGAGGACGGCCTCGTGTTGGGCGGGGTCTGCCAAAGCGCGCGTGCTCCATACAAGAAAGGGTCGTGATATGGTATAAACTGCCTGGAGACGACACCGGCGCCGGGCAGGCGCAGCGTGCTCGTTGTAGGCTCCGCCTGCTGTGCTGGATTATACTTTCCGCTGGCGCGAGCTGTCAAAGCAGCGCCCTCCCGGCCGGCGCCGGGCAGCGAGGAGGAAGTCATGGGGACATACCGACGGAGCATCGCCCTGACAGCCGTTGCGCTCTTGCTCGGCCTGAGCGCGCTGGTCTGGGCCGCGCCTGAGACAGAGCCTGCTGCGCCCGCGCCGGCCGCAGAGTGTGTCAGCGAAACATGGGCCGCGGAGGCGAGCCCCGCGCCCGCGGAAAAGAGTGCCGTGCCCGCCGTTGAGCTCGCCAAGCTCGAGCGCGCGGAGGAGCCGGCGCTCGCGAGCGATCCGCCCGCTCGGCCGATCGAGGAACTGGGTGTCTGCGACAATGCAGAGGGGGTCGTGTACTTCTACGATGACGGCCAATGGGAAGTGTGGGCCACCATCGGCGCGCGCCACGGCCTTCGCCCCACCGCGCGCGTCGCGTTCTTCCGGGACGGGCAGTCGATTGCCGAGGGCCGGGTCGTCGATGTGCGCAACGCCGATTGCGTCATCCGGCCGGACAAGGACACGCCGGCCGGAGCGATCCTGCTGGGCGACGAGGTGCGGGTCATGCGGAACGGGTCTCGCGCCGCCCTCGACCGGGTGATCGCAAGGGCGCGCTGGGAGAGGCGGATCCTTACAGTGCTCGTCTACGCGGGCCTTGCCTACGCGATCGACGCCGCCGGGGACAGGTAGCGGCGACGTCATCTCGCTGCTGAACCCTTTTCGCCGGGCGAGCTTCAGCTCGCCCGGCGCTCTTTTGGCCCGCGAGCCGGGTGCGAAGCTGGCCGCACGCCCCCAGCACCTCGGCGCCCCGCGAGCGGCGCACCGAAACCTCCGCCCCAAGCTTGCGCAGCAGCCTCGCGAAGCGCGCGGCCGCGTCGGCATCCGGGCTCTCGGACCCCACCGTCGGATTACGGGGAATCAGGTTCACCATGTACGGCAGGCCGCGCGCGATCGCCACCAGGCGCCGCGCCTGCTCCTGCGTGTCATTCAGGCCCGGGGCCACCACGTACTGGAATGCGATCTTCCGTCCCGTGCGGCGGGAGAAATGGCGCGCGGCGGCGATCACCTCCGAGATCGGGTGCCTCTTGTTGATTGGCACGAGTTCGTCTCGCAGCTCGTCGGTCGCCGCGTGGAGCGAGACCGCCAGCGCCACCTGGAGCCCCTCCTCGGCGAGCCGCCGCATTTGCTCCGGAAGCCCACAGGTGGAGATCGCGATCCGCCGTGCGCCGACGTGGAGTCCCCCCGGGCGGTTGAGAAGGCGCACCGCCCGAACGACGGCCTCGTAGTTCGCGAGCGGCTCTCCCATCCCCATGAACACGACGTTCGACACGCGATTGGGCCGCCATCTCGCCTGCACCCGCACCACTTGCTCCACAATCTCTCCCGCCGCGAGGTTTCGCACCAGCCCCTGCTCGCCCGTCGCGCAGAACCGACATGCGAACGCGCACCCGATCTGGCTGGACACGCACACGGTCGTGCGCCGGCCGTGCGGAATGAGCACGCTCTCCACGACGCGGCCGTCCTCTGTCCGGAACGCGAGCTTGGCGGCCCCGTCGGGCGCCGTCTCCTCGCACGCCATCTCGAGCGATCCGGCCCGGGCGATCCCAACGAGGCGCGCGCGCAGGTCGCGCGGCAGGTCGGTCATCTCCTCGAACGAGGCCCCTCGGTGGAGCCACGAGAAGACCTGCCGGGCGCGGTAGGCCGGCTGCCCCAAGCCCACCACCAGATCGGCCAGCTCCTCCGGCAGCATCTGCAGCAGATCGGCCTTCTCTTCGCGGTTTCCCATCGCTTCCCATTACGAGGCAGACGGGGCCCGCCGCCGCGGGCCCCGTCGTCATCGCGACTGAGCTACAGCCCCTCCCCCCGCCGCTACCCTCCGACCTCGATGACGATGCATGTGAGCGTGCGCGCGACGCTCCCGAGAGCCTGGATCTTGGCCACCACGAGCTGCGCGATGGACTTGAAATCAGAGGCCTCCGCGTGCACGATCACATCGAAGGGCCCGGTCACTGCGTAGCTCGCCCGTACACCCTTGATCTTCGCCACCTCGCGGCTCACGGTCAGCGCTTTGCCCGCCTTCGCCTCCAGCAAGACGAACGCCTGAACCCCCTTCGCCGACTTGGCGCTGCTCTGGGCCATCACGCCCACCTCCCTTTCGACCTCTCGCGCCGTGTCCAAGCCGCGCTCCGCTCGCGGCCCGCTGCACACCGTCGTTAGGGCGGATTCAGCATCCCTCCGGCCTATCCTTCAAGCTATCTGCTCCACGCGGCCCATCCGGCCACCACAACGGGGCCGAGACCTCTCGATCTCGGCCCCACATCATTTCTCCTCGCGTTGCTCTTTGCGGGCTGCGACCGCCGACTACCTGCCGGCGCCGGCCTCCGCCTCGGCGGCGGCCTGCGACCCCAGCTCGGTCTCGGTCTTGCGCTTGCTGAACGCCACTGCGACTACCAGCAGGCCCAGCGCGACGAGCACCACCGTCACACGCGCGCCGGTGGATATCGGCGAGACGGCCACCGGCGTCGCAAGAATCGCCACCAGGTTCATCACCTTGATGAGCGGGTTGAGCGCCGGCCCGGCCGTGTCCTTGAGCGGATCGCCGACCGTATCCCCGATGACAGCCGACTTGTGGAACTCCGTCCCCTTCCCACCCAGCATGCCATCCTCGATCTTCTTCTTCGCGTTGTCCCACGCGCCACCGGTGTTCGCCTGGAACACCGCCATGAGCTGCCCCGTGAGGATCGCGCCCGCCAGGTATCCGCCCAGCGCGGCCGCGCCCATCCTCGGGTCGGCGTATCCGAGGCCGAATCCCACGAGAATCGGCGTGAAGATGGCAAGAATGCCAGGCCCGAGCAGCTCCTTCTGTGCCGCCGCAGTGCTGATCATGACACACCGGCTGTAGTCGGGCTTCGCCTTCCCCTCCATGATGCCCGGTATCTCGCGGAACTGCCGGCGCACCTCCTCCACGAGCAGCCCCGCGGCGCGGCTCACCGCGCGGATGGCGAAGGAGGAGAACAGGAACGGCACCGCGCCGCCGATCAGCACGCCGACGAAGACCAAGGGCAAGTTCAGTTGTATGCCCTCAGTGGCAAGGCCGGCGTCCTCGACAAATGAGCCGAACAGGGAGGTGGCCGCGAGCACCGCGGTAGCGATGGCGAATCCCTTGGTGAGGGCCTTCGTGGTATTCCCCACCGCGTCCAGCCGAGCGACGATCCGTCCCGCCGCCGCGTTCGTCTCGTCACCCTCTCGCAGCGCCCCCGACATCTCGAAGATGCCGTTCGCGTTGTCGGTGATCGGCCCAAAGGTGTCCATCGCCAGGATGTACGCGGTCGTGGTGAGCAGCCCCAGACCGGCCAGCGAGATCCCGTAGAAGGCCATGATCGGATCCTTGAAGATCGCAAACGAGCCCAGGATCGTGAGCGCAATCGCCACAATCGCCCACACGCTGGACTCCAGGCCCTCCGCCAGCCCCGAGAGCAGCATGGTCGCGGTCCCGGTGCGGGTGGCATTGGCGATCTCCGTCACCGGGGCCTTCTCGACCGACGTGAAGTACTCCGTGAGCCGGCCGATCACGAGCACCAGCAGGATTCCGATGAATGTGGCGAGGAAGAACCGGTAGTCGCCCAAGTACACCCACACCACCGCTCCGAACCCGACGGAAGCCAGCATCGCAGAGGCCCAGAAGCCGACGTTGATCGGCTGCATCGGATCCATCGCCTCGTCGTCTCGGCCCCGCACGAACCAGGTGCCGATGATGGAGGCGAACACACCGATGGCGCGCACCAGCAGCGGGTAGATGACGAGCTTCACTCCGAACACCCGCCCCGCGGGGGTCATCGCGGCGGCCACGCCGAGGATGATCGCCGCCACCAGCGTCACTTCGTAGGACTCGAACACATCGGCCGCCATCCCCGCACAGTCGCCTACGTTATCGCCCACGTTGTCGGCGATAGTGGCGGCGTTGCGTGGATCATCCTCGGGTATCCCGGCCTCCAGCTTGCCGACGAGGTCCGCGCCGACATCGGCCGCCTTCGTATAGATGCCGCCGCCGATACGCATGAAGAGCGCGGCGAGGCAGCCCCCGAAGCCGAATCCGATCAGCACCTTCATCGCCTCTTGCTTGAACATGATGAAGATGAGCGTTGCACCCAGCAGACCGAGCCCGGTCGTGAACATCCCGGAGACCGTGCCCGCCTGGAAAGCGATCTCCAGCGCGCGCTTGAAGCTGCTCAGCGCCGCGTGCGCCACTCTCGTGTTCCCGCGCACCGCCAGCCCCATGCCAACGTAGCCCGCGCCGTAAGACGCGAACACGCCCATCAGGAACGCCAGCGAGATACCGGCCGCGAGGCGCGGTCCCATGATGTTGCGGTAGAGGAAGAACAGCCCCACGGTGATGATCGCCACGAACACGATCATCGTCCGGAACTGCCGCCCCAGGTAGGCCATCGCTCCCTCTTGAATGGCCGCGCTGACCTCCTGCATGGCCTCCGACCCGGGGTCGTGGCGCGTCGTCTTCCGGGCCAGATATCCGCCGTAGAGCAGAGATACCAGCGCCGATGCGAGCACGATGTAGATCAGCGTCCAGTCGCTCGGCGTGAACGCCGGCAGCTCGATGGCGTGGCTCGTCTCGGCCGGGTCGTGCGCCTGCGCGAAGGCCAGACTGGGGAGCGCGCCGAGCGCGGCTATCCAGATCACGATCGAACGTCTCTTCAATGTTCCAACCTCCCTGTTCTCAGCGCGAAACGAGGCCGCTACTCGGCGTGCTTGACCTCGCTTGCCTCGACCGTCCCTACGCCGGCGACCTTCCCCGAGCAGCCGAACAGACGCATGTAGCCTCGGACGAGTTCCTTCGAGGCCTGGAGTCCGGGCAGCAGGATCTTGCGCAAATCCTTCTCCATGGGCCGGTCAGCCCAGGCCTCCTTCGCTCCACGCAGGAAGGCCATGCTGACCGCGGTCGCAACGTTCACCTTACACAGCCCGATGCGCACCGCCTCCTCCAGGGTGCACTCGTTCGGCTGCAGCTCGATCCCCTTCCCCTCCGCCTCCGCACGCGTGCGGACGACCCCGCTGCTGCCATGACAGACCAGCGGCAGCGAAGTCGCCTCCCTCAGCTCTTCGATGCGGTCCCGCCGCAGCGGCCAGATATCGCCCCACATCCCGTGGATGGACCCCACCGCCGCCGCAAGCGAGTCGATCCCCGTGCGCTCCACGAACTCCTTCGCCTGTCCCGGGTCCGCCATGAGCGCCTCCACCTGCGGCCCGGCGTTCTCTCGCAGGGCCCGCACTTGCTCCGCCGGCGTGCGGCCCCGCAGTTCGTTCGCCTCCTCTGTGTTGACGTAGTCCTCTATCTTCGGGATCTTGCCGAGCTCCGCCTCGACCGGAAGCCCCACCGCATGCGCGATCTCGGTGATCTTGGCCGAGGTCTCGATGTTCTTCTCCAGGGGCTCGGCCGAGCCATCGTACATCAACGACGTGAAGCCCGCGTGGAGACACTGCACGTTCTGGAGAAAGCTCGTCCCGTGATCCAGGTGCAGCACCACCGGGACGCTTGCCTCCTCCGCCGCGGTCTTCACCATCGCGGTGGCCATCTTCAGACCCGCGTAGCGGATCGCTCCTTGGCTGACCTGTAAGATCACCGGAGCGCGTTCCTCCTCCGCCACCTCGATCACGGCCTTCACGCACTCCATGTTGTTGGCATTGAAGGCCCCGATCGCGTAGCCCTCTTTCTGCGCTTGCTGGAGCAGCTCTCTGGATGTCACCAACGGCATTCCCATTTCCTCCTCGACGTGTGTTCGCCCCGGTGACCCCACACACGGGCCCGGCACACGCTGTCGCCGGGTAACCCCGGCCCGCTCCGTCCGCCCCCGGCTAGCGGTTGAAAAGCGCCTTCGCCTCTTCGTACAGCTCGGCGGGGACGGTCTTCAGCTCGCCGACGGCGTCCTCCAGCGGCACCCCCACGATCTCGGTGCCGCGCAGGGCCGCCATCTGGTCGAACTTGCCCTCGTGGGCCAGCTCCACCGCCTTGAGGCCCACCCGCGTGCCCAGCCAGCGGTCGAACGGCGTCGGCGCCCCACCCCGCACCACGTGCCCGAGCGTCACGTACCTGGTGTCGATTCCCGAGCCCTTCTCGATCGCCGCCGCCACGTAGCCGCCGATCCCTCCGAGCTTCTCGTGGCCGAACTCGTCGCGCGCGTGCTTCGCGCCCTCCCCCTTGACCTCCGGGCGCTTCACGCCCTCCGAGACTACGACCAGCCCCCACTCCTTCCCACGCGCCTTCATCGCCTTCACATGGTCCACCATCTCCTCGGCGTCGAAGGGGACCTCCGGAATCAGAATCCAGTCCGCCCCCGCGCACACGCCCGTGTGCAGCGCCACCCACCCCGCGTGGCGGCCCATCACCTCGAGCACCATGATTCGGCGGTGCGAGCGCGCGGTGTCCAGCAGACGGTCGGCTGCATCCAGGGCCACCGAGAGCGCGCTGTTGAAGCCAAACGTGTAGTCGGTCGCGCTCAGGTCGTTATCCATGGTCTTCGGGACGCCGACGCAGTTCAGCCCCTGCGCACACATCGCGTGCGCCGCCCCAAGCGTATCCTCGCCGCCGAGCGCGATCAGCGCATCGAGCCCCATCTTCTTCGCGTTCGCGAGGCACATCGCCTCGGACTCCTTGTCCTTCGTCGGGTTCGTGCGGGAGGACTCCAGAATCGTGCCACCTCTGCCGATGATGGGCTCGACGACCTCCAGCGTCAGGGGCACCGTCAGCCCGTCTCGCAGCCCCTTCCAGCCCTGGCGCAGCCCCACCAGCTCGTCGCCGTAGTCCAGGGCGCGCATCACGATCGCCCGGATCGCTGGGTTCAAGCCCGGGCAGTCTCCGCCTCCGGTCAGCACTCCGATCTTCACAGCAGATCTCTCCTTTGGCTCACCATCTCGCGCCCGTCAGCGCTCCCGCCGCGCGCTCAGCGCATCGCGCAGGACCTGCTGAGCGTCCGGGGTGGCCACCCCGATCACCGTGTCGCCCGGCTCCAATTGGGTGGTGCCGCTCGGCAGCAGAATATGGTCGTTCCGGATGATCGCAGCCAGCACGCACTCCCCGGGCAGGTGGATGTCCTTGATCATGCGCCCCGCCGCCGGCGAGTTGGCGGTAATGTCCACGCTCACGATCACGATCTTCCCCCGCTTCAAGGCCGTCAGCAGCAGGGAAGTGCCCGTCTCCACCTCTTGGTCGATCAAACTGTAGATGATCTGCGTGCTCGCCACGGTCTCCGTGATGCCGAGAAGATGGAATATCGCCTCGTTCTTGGGGTTGTTCACGCGCGCGATCTGCCTCGCCACGTCGAAGACCCGCTGCGCCATCTGGCAGATCACGATGTTGTCCTCGTCGTGGCCCGTCACCGCCACCACGCAGTCGGCCCGCGCCATCCCCTCGTCCTGCATCACCCGCACCTCGCAGCCGTCGCCGACGACGGCCACCTCGCCGAACTCCGGCGCAATATCCGCCACCCGGCGGGGATCCTTCTCGATCAAGGTGACCTCGTGGCCCTCTGCGATGAGCGTCCTGGTCAGGTAGTATCCGACCTTCCCGGCGCCCACAACTATCACATACATTTCTGCCGCTCCGTCGGCCTCGCCGTTCCCTAGCCCTTGGGGGGCCGGTCGGAATCGCCGGCGGCCGTATCCAGGTACTCCTGCAGGCTGCGCAGGGGCCGATCCAGCACGCGATCGTGGAAGATCCCGGCCGTAATCGTGGTCGTGCAGATGGTCGCCACTCCCACCTCTCGATAGGCCGCCGCACGGATCGAGTCATAGACCCGCGCCAGCACCTTCGGCACGTGGAAGTGCTCTTGCGCCACCTGGGCCGCAACGATGTTGGTGTTGTCCCCGCTCGTGACGCTGATGAAGGCATCCGCTTGCTCGATGCCCGCCTGTCGCAGGGCATCCTCGTCGATGCCCACACCTCGCACTGTCTCTTGCGTGAAATCCGGGCCCAGGCGCTGCGCCGCCTTGTCGAACGCCTCCTGGTCGCGGTCGATCACGCAGACGTGATGGCCCTCTCGAGTGAGAATGGCCGCCAGAGTCGAGCCCACCCGCCCACAGCCCAGTATAACGACGCGCACGCTCCTGCTCCTACCCAGGAATAACCGGGGGCAACCGAACTCGGCCCCCGGCCTTCATACAGACGACAGTATAGCAGCCGCCAGGCCGAAGCGCAATCCCTCAGGCGACAGAGGGCTCGCCCTCACGCTGCTCGGCCACCAGCGTCTTCACCACCGCCAGCACCGGGGCCGCCAGAAAGAGCCCCAGCAGCCCGCCCATCTGCGCGCCCAGCAGCAGGGCCACGATGATGAGCACCGGGTGCAGGTCGAGCTGGTGCCCCAAGATGGCCGGCATGAGGAACTTGCTCTCCAGGAAGTGCATCAGCGAGAACAGCACCACCACCCACAGCGCCAGCGCGAACGACTTGGTCGTCAGAACCACGACGATAATGGGAATGGCGCCCACGATCGGTCCGATGATCGGCACCGCCCGCGTCAGTCCCGCGATGATCCCCAGCAGCAAGTAGAAGTCCACCCGCAGCGCCCACAGCCCCAGCGTCACCACCACGAACGCGATGAGGCAGAGGATCACCTGCCCCTTGATGTATCGCTCGAACACATCGTCCGCCTGGTCCAGCAGTCGCTCGGTGCGCGCCAGATAGCGGCGCGGCACGAAGAACAGAGCCTGTTTCCGGATGCCGGGACCGTCGCCGAGGAAGTAGAACGCGAGGATCGGCACCAGCAGCATCTCGATCACGAAGCCCACGCCGTGCACCGTCGCGCCCAGTCCCTTCGTTGCGGTGGCAGTGAGCACATCCCCCGCCCCCTTCACCCACGAGTCCACGGTCGGTCGGAGCGAGGCCGGCAGCCGCTCCCGGTAGTACTGATCCGCCTCCGAGGCCAGCTTCACGAGCGCGTTTCGGAACCGCGGCCAGCGGGCCTGGACCTCGTCGATCTGGCGGTTCAGCGATGGAGCGCTGAGGCTGAAGATGGCCCACAGGACCACCACCAGCAGCACCGCCACCACCCCGGTGGCCATCCCCCGCGAGATCCGGCCGCCTCGCCGCGGCAGCCTCGCCTCGCAAATCGCCCCCACCAGCGGCCGCAGCACATAGGCCAGCACGAGCGCCAGCAGCACGATGGTGATGACATCTCGCACGTGCCACACCAGGAGCGCCGCGGCGAGGAGTGCGACCACCCCGATGCTGACTCGAACCCAGTTCTCTCGCTTCTGCTCCATCCGTCACTGCTCCGTGCGGCGCTGCACCGCGCGCCGCTCTCTCCTAGCAATACCACCGCCGGAGGCTGGGATCACATGGAAGGGCTCGCCCTCGCCCCGAAACGGTTCTCCCGGCGACGCCTCTCCCCCTCTGCCCCCGGTCGTCGTCGGCCCGGGCGCGAGCCGGGTGGGCCCAAGCCGTGACCCATCCTGCGGTCCGCTTACCCGGCCCGGGAGATCCAGATGGCGATGCCTCCGCAGAGCGCGGTGATCATGTAGGTGAGCAGCACGACGCGCGTCTCGGAGAGCCCCAGCGCGACCAAGCGGTGGTGCAGGTGCTCGCGGTCGGCGGCGAAGGCCGGCCGGCCGCTCAGGAATCGGCGCAGCGGCGACAGCGCGGTGTCCAGCAGGGGAACCGCCAGCACCAGCAGCGGCACGAAGATCGCGATGGCCGCCGCCATCTTGAACGCGCCCTGGATGGTAACCGCCGCGATCATATAGCCCAGGAAGTACGCGCCCGTGTCGCCCATCAGAATCGTCGCCGGCTGCCAGTTCCACGGCAGGAACCCGACGGCCGCCCCCGCCAGGGCCGCGCACAGCAGGGCAACCGCGAGCTGCCCCCACACCAGCGCGATGAAGGCCAGCGCGACGCACGAGATCGCCGCCACCCCGGACGCCAGCCCGTCCAGCCCATCGATCAGGTTCACCGCGTTCGTCACGCCCACCACCCACAGCGTCGTCACCAGCACCGAGAGCCACCCCGGCAGCATAACCTCCTCCTGCCGCACCAGTGGGTGCGACAGCGCGCTGATCGTCACACCCGACGCCAGCAGGGGGATGACGCAGATCACCTGGAGCCCCAGCTTCGTGTTGGCCGGCAGTGCCGTGCGGTCGTCCACGAAACCCACCAGCGCCACGAGGAGCCCGCCCACCATGATACCCACGAACTCCCCCGCCGGCATCTGATGCACCGCGCCTCCGGCCCAGATCGCACATCCGAAGCCCAGCATGATGGCGAGCCCGCCCCAGCTCGGCAGCGGCCGCTCGTGCACCTTCCGCGCATCCGGCTCGTCGATCGCCCCACTCCGCACCGCCAGCCTGCGCGCGAGCGGCGTCGCCGCGCATGTGACCGCGGCTCCGACGATGTACGCGATGAGGATGGTCTCCCTCCCCGCGAAGTTCATCTCTCGTTCGCTTCCGAGCGCGCGGTCGGCCGCGGCTCAAAGCGCACAAGCTCCAGCCCCGCCTCTTCCAGCATATCCAGCGCGAGCTGATCGGCGTACTCCCCCTCGTAGACGATGCGCTTCACGCCCGCGTTGATGAGCATCTTCGCGCAGGTCACGCATGGCTGCGTCGTGCAGTAGAGCACCGATTCCTTCAGGCTCACCCCGTGCAGCGCTCCCTGGATGATCGCGTTCTGCTCGCCATGAAGCCCCCGGCACAGCTCCACCTGCTTCCCCGACGGGATGCCCATCTTCTCCCGCAGACATCCCACCTCTTCGCAGTGCCGGAGGCCGGAGGGCGCGCCATTGTAGCCCGTCGCGAGGATCCGCTTATCTCGCACGAGCAGGGCCCCGACCGATCGCCGGAGACACGTGCTTCGGCTCGCGATGACGTGCGCCATCTCCATGAAGTATTCGTCCCACGTCGGTCGATCGCCCACTGCTCACTCCCCCCGCCGCGTCTCGATGTTCGCCACCTTGTCCAGGCGTCGCCGGTGCCGTTCCCCGCCGCTGAAGGCCTCGCCGATCCACGTCCCCACGATCTCCCCCGCCAGCGCCGCTCCGAGCACGCTCGCGCCGAGACAGAGCACGTTCGCGTCGTTGTGCAGCCGGCTCATGCGCGCCGAAAACGTGTCGTGACAGAGCGCCGCGCGAATCCCCCGCACCTTGTTCGCGGCGATGCAGCTCCCCACACCCGTGGAGCAGATCATGATCCCGAGGTCGCTCTCCCCCCGTATCACCGACTCCGCCACCGCCCGCGCGAAGTCCGGGTAGTCGTCGCCCGGCTCCAGGCGATCCGCCCCCACGTCGTGCACCTCCACCCCGTGCGACGCGATCCGGTCTCGGAGAAAGACCTTCAGATCATAGCCCGCGTGATCGGAACCAATGGCAAGGCGCATGAAATCTCCCCTTGCTGAACATAGTCGGACAAAGCACAGAGGCCCCGTGCGGGGCCTCAGCTCAACGCGCCATCGGATCTCTGTCGCCGCCCCGCGTCAGGAAGACTGCTCGGAATCGGAACCTTCTTCCTCTCCGTCCTGCGACAGCTTCATCGGCAGGATGAACGTGAACGTCGAGCCCTCGCCCGACTCGCTCTCCACCGACACTTCGCCTTGGTGCGCCTCGATCAGATGCTTCACGAGATAGAGACCGATCCCCGTTCCGTACTGCTTGCGGGAGTCCCGCGAATCCACGCGGTGAAACCGCGTGAAGAGCCTGGCCATCTGATCGTCCGGAATGCCGATCCCCTCGTCGGTCACGCTCACGGCCACTCGGTTCTCCTCCGCGTCCCGCGCGTGGACCGTGATCTTCCCGCCGTCTGGGCTGTACTTGATGGCGTTGGACAGCAGGTTCGTCAGCACCTGGTCGATCTTGTCCCGGTCGGCCGTGATCTTCGGCAGATCGTCTTGCACGATGACCTGGAACTCGTGTCTGTCGGTGTACGCGCGCTGGCTGTCCACCACCCGGTTGATGAGATCGCCCAGGTTGACCTCGCTCAACACCAGGTCCAGCGCCCGCCCCGACTCGATGCGCGACAGGTTCAGCAGGTCGTTTATGAGCCTCACGAGCCGGTCGCACTCGGTGTCGATGATGCGATAGAACTCGATCTGCGTCTCCCGGTCGTAGAACCCCTCCGTGTCCTCCAGCAGGGTCCGGGTGAACCCCTTGATCGATGTCAGCGGAGTGCGCAGCTCGTGCGACACCGTGGATACGAACTCGCTCTTCATGCGCTCCACGCTGCGCAGCTCCGTGATATCGTTGAACGTCGCTACCACCCCCGAGACGTCCCCATTGTCTCCCCTCAGCAGCGAGGTCTGGACCTGGAAGATACGCTCATCCGGGGAGAAGATCGATAGCTCCGCCGACGCCTCCGCATTCCCCGCAAGGCACGAACGCACCAGATCGTGCACCTCTTCGTCTTTCACCACTTGGCTGAGCAGCTTCCCCGTGCCGTCCTCGCTGGGGATTCCGAAGATGTGCTTCGCCGCCGAGTTCATCAGCCGCACCCGGCTCTCGTGGTCCACCACCAGCACCCCGGCGAGCATTCCCTGGAGCGTCCGCTCCAGCTCCCGCTTCTCGTCGGAAACAGCGATATACAGCTTCGCGCTCGAGATCACCGACGCCGCGCTCTTCGCCAGCGCGGTGAGCAGCGTGACGTCCTCCTCCTGGAATCGCCCCCCGCCGCGCTTGTTGAAAACGTTGAAGACGCCGATATTGGTCTTCTCCACGACCTGACCGTCGGCGTCCTTTCGCTCGATCACCAGCGGCACCGTCAGCACATTGCGAATGCTGAGCAGGGCGACGTTCTCCTTCACCGTCCGAGGATCGCTCATCGCGTCGTCGGTGATGATGGGCCGGCCCTCGCGGAAGACCTGCCCCGACACCCCCTGCGTGGCCCGCACGCGAAACGCCTCGACGTCGTCCGTCGTCAGACCCAGCGCCGGCCACTGCGCCGCCAGCTCGCCGCTGTCCGGCTCGTACAGCATCAGCACGGCCTTCTCCGCCTGCAGGATCATCCCGACCCGGCGGAGGAACCATCGCAGCGTCGCCTCCAGCTCGGCCGACGTCGTGATCGGGGCCGGCGCGCTGCCCGACGTGTCCTTCAGCTCGGCCTCGAGCTGCCGCCTGACCTCCTGGAGTTCGGCGATCTGCGCTCGCAGCCGCTCCAGCTCGGCCCGCACATCCCCGTTCTGCCGTCCTGAATCTGCCTGTCCCGTCAAACTGCTGACCTCAAGTCGGTGCCGCTTCCCGTCTACTCCCCGGGCGACTCGCCCCCAACCCGCGATTCCTCCGCCACCACCATCGCGGCCTCCGGATCGATCTCCCGCAGCTCCTCCGCCGCCACCTCGGGCGAAGTTACGTTGATATAGATTCCTGTACCCATCTCGAAGCCCGCGGCAATCGTCAATCTGGGGGAAATCGACAGATGCCAGTGAAAATCGTCTTGGTCGTCCGTATCGCACGGCGCGGTATGGATGTTGTAGTTGTACGGCGGGTCGTCCAGGCACACGTGCAGCCGCCGCAGCGTCTCCCCGAGAATCGCGGCGAAGCTGGTCTGCTCCTCCGCCGAGATCGCTGCGAAGGATGCCGCGTGCTGCTTCGGCAGCAGCCACGTCTCGAACGGGCACTTCGCCGCGTACGGCTCGAAGGCGATGAAGTGCTCGTTTTCCGCCACCAGTCGCTGCTTCTCCTCCGCCTCCTGCCGCAGCATGTCGCAGAAGACGCACCGGTCCCGGTACTCCATGTACCGCCGCGCGCCCTCCAGCTCTTCTCCCACCACTCCCGGGATCATCGGCGTCGCCACGAGCTGGGAATGCGGATGGTTCAACGAGGCGCCCGCCACTCGGCCGTAGTTGCGGAACACGAGGATGTACTTCAGGCGGGGGTCCTTCTTCAGGTCGAGGTAGCGGGCGCGGTAGGCCCAGAGAACGTCTTCGATCTGTCGGGTGTCCAGAAAGGCGGGCTGTTTGTCGTGCTCGGGGGTCTCGACGATCACCTCGTGCGCCCCGACCCCGTTCATCCAGTCGTACATCCCCTTGCCCACCTTGTTCAGGTCCCCTTCGATCCCGAGCGCCGGGTACTTGTTCGGGATCACCCTCACCCACCAGCCCGGCCCGTTGCGCTGGCTGCCAGGCTGGCGAAAGGCCATGATCTCCGGCGGAGTCATGTTTTCGTTGCCGGGACAGAAGGGACACGTCTCGGCGTCTTGCTCTTCCCGCCCCGGCGAATGGCCGGCGAAATCGCTTGGCCGCTTAGACCGCTCGCTCGCGATGATCACCCATTCCCCTGTGATGGGATCGCGTCGTAGCTCCGGCATCAACCCGTCCTCGCGGGGGCAAATTTGCGGGCCCTAGCCCCTTCGGCCGCGCCCGCGCTTCGCCTCGGTATTGCGCTTCAGTTCCAGCAACCGCTCTTGACTCTCCTTCATGAAGCGCTTCATCTTCTCTTCAAAGGACTCGCTACTCGCCCCCCCGCCTCGGGGTTTGCCGCCCTGCCAGTCCGGTCGGGCGCGCTTCAGCGACAGCTTGTAACGTCCTTTCTCATCCACCCCCAGCACCCGCACGGTGACTTTGTCGCCCACCCGTACGTGTTCGCCGACATCCGACACATAGGAATCGGCCACCTCGGAGACGTGAACCAAGCCGGCCTCGCCGCTTGGAAGCTCCACAAAGGCGCCGTAGCTGGCGAGCCTTACCACCGTCCCTTCGACCAACCCGCCGTCTTTCGCCGTCATCAACGCCCCCGAAATATCCCCCCGCTCCCCGTGAACCAAGCGACTCTGCTATTCTATACCACCCTTTTTGTCCCTGTCAACCCGCGCCAGATCGGCCTCCGCCGCCCCCTCCGCCCGTTCATGCCGCGAACCGGAACAACATCACATCCCCCTCCTGCACCTCATAGTCTCTCCCCTCCGTTCGCACCGCCCCCGCGCGGTGCGCTTCCTGCCACGACCCCCGCTCCGCGAGCACCTGGAAGGGGATCACCTCCGCGCGGATGAAGCTCCGCTCCATATCGGTGTGAATCCGGCCCGCGGCGGCCGCCGCTCTCGTCCCTCGCGGCACCGCCCAGGCACGCGCCTCCGCGCCCACGCCGGTGTAGAAGGTGACCAGATCCAGCGTCTCCCAGCACGCGCGAATCACCCGCTCCAGCCCCGTCGCCGACACCTCCAGCTCCTCCACGAACGCAGCGCGTTCCTCCTCCTCCAGCTCCGCCAGCTCAGCCTCCAGCTTGCCCGCAAGCGGCACTACTGGGCCGTCGGCGACCCCGGCCAATCGTGCCGCCTCCGCCTGCCACTCCTCTTCGTTCTCCCCCGCATTGAGCAGGTAGACCTCGGGCTTGTCCGTCAGCAGGAAGACCTGCGCTCCCTCCCGCAGCTCCTCTCGCTCCGCGAACCTCCGCGTCGGCCGGCCCGCGCCCAGGTGCTCCGCAAGCCTCCCGAGAAGGTCCGCCTCCCGCGCCGCCTCCTCGTCGCGGCCCTTCACACCCGGGGCGATCTTCTCCCTCCGCCGCTGCACCGCCGCGAGGTCGGCCCGTATCAGCTCGGTCTCCACGATCTCCACGTCGCGCACCACGTCCGCGCTTCCCTCCACGTGTGGCACCTGCGGGTCCGGAAAGCAGCGCACCACGTGGAGGATCGCGTCGGCCTCCCGGATGGCCGCCAGGAACTGATTGCCCAACCCCTCGCCCTCGTTCGCGCCCCGCACCAGCCCCGCGATATCCACGAATTCGATAGCAGTCGGAACCGCTCGCTCCTGGCCGAAGAGGTCCGCCACCTGCTCCAGGTGCGGGTCGGGAACCGAGACGACCGCGTGGTTGGGCTCGATGGTGCAGAACGCGTAGTCCGATACCTTCGCGCCGCCCCGGCACAGCGCGTTGAAGATCGTCGACTTGCCGACATTCGGCAGCCCGACGATCCCGACGCTCAGCACCGCTCGCCCACCAGCCGGCGCAGCGCCCGCGCGTTCTCCACCGCGTATCCGTGCGCGTCGTTGTTGAAGTACACGAACACCGCCTGCCCCTCGCCGACCCAGCCCGCGATCGCCTCCGCCCACAGCGCCAGCGACTCATCGGAATACTTCGACGAGTAGAGCCGCTTCTCCCCGTGCATCCGCAGATACTGGAAGTCCGCGGTGCTCACCTCTGCATCCGGATAGCGCGGCGCGCTCACCCGCACCAGCGCCGCATTCCGTTCGCGCAGCATCCCGCAGACGTCCTCGCACAGCCAGCTCTCATCCCGGAACTCGAAGGCGAACCGGTGCTCCCCCGGCAGCAGAGAGAGGAACTCGGCCAGCCTCGGCGGGTCGCGCGGCCACTTCGGCGGAAGCTGCACCAGGATCGGCCCCACCCGGTCGCCCAACAGCTCCGCCCGCGACAGGAATCGCTCCACTTCCTGCCGGCAGTCCCCCAGCCTCTTGATGTGCGTGATTGCGCGGGAAATCTTCAGGGCGAATCGGAATCCATCGGGGGTCCGCTCGCGCCACCCCGAGAACGTGGACTCTGCGGGCAAGCGGTAAAAGGTGGCGTTCAGCTCGACGGTGTCAAACTCCCCCGCGTAGTGCTCCAGCCAGCGCCTCTGCGGCAGACCCCGGGGATAGAACACCTCTCGCCAGTGCTTGTAGCTCCACCCCGACGTGCCTATCCGGACTTCCGCCATAAGCTCAGCCGAACGCGCCCCACGTCAAGTCTCCGGCATCATGCTCTCGAGCTTCGCCTCGGCCTGCTCGATCAACGACGCAAGCCGCAGACAGCTATCGGCATCCTCCTCCAGCAGCACTTCCCCCGCCTGCACTCGGTCGGCCATCCGGTCCAGCCAGTCCAGCGCCCCGTACAGCTCCAACGCCTGCTCCCGGTCCGGCAGCCTGGGCGCTATCTGCTCGATTCGCCCCGCCACCTCCTCCAGCCGCTGGGCCTGCTCCGTCAGGAAATCCTCCCGCTTCTGCTCGATCGACGTCGATAGCTCCTCTGCGCGCCGGCCTTGCTCGCCCAGATGCCGGTCCACCTCCCGGGCCGCCCTCCTCAGGCCCGAGGCCTGCTCCAGCGCGCGCTTGATGAGCAGCACCCGGTGCAGCGCCTCGAAGTCGTACGTCCTCCGGCTGTTGTCGTCGTCATCGTTGCCCTCTACCGATGACACGATGCCGGTGTCCGTCCAGTAGCACAGTTGTCGCCTCGACACTCCTGCAAACTCGGCCGCCTTCCCCGTCGTCAGCCGGAGCCCCTTCAGCAAGTTCGAGGGCTCTATCGGCTCCAGGACTTCCTTCTCCTCGGCGGTATTGTCTGCCATCTGGTCCCTTCCCGGCCGTCCTGTCGTCGGAATCGAGCAGAACAGCGGCGCCTTGTGTGGTGGTTGGACATGGAATCAATTCCATGTCCACCATTTGAGCAAGATGCGCGCGGCATTATATCCGCCAATCTCTGTCATGTCAAGACCTCGCGACAGCCTTTTCGCGCCGGCTGCCAGCTTGCGCCTGCTCGACAAGCGAGAGCGTCGGGCAACACCTTCTGGACGCGCCCACCCCGACACAATCGACACCTCCTCACACCGCGGGCATCGTCCCCGTGGCGCGGACGAAGCAGACCCGCTCCCTGCCGCCGCGGTACCCCGCCGCGGCGGCAGGGAATGGCTGCGCGCCCGCGGAAGGCCCTCTGTCCAGGAGGCTACGACCATGAGACTCGGTGCTCACGTGTTCGCCGATTCCGACGACCCGCGGGAAATCGCCAAGGCCCACCGCGCCCTCGGCTACCGCACCGGCTTCTGCCCGGAGGTCGCCCTCGACGATGCGGACCGCATCCGCGCCATCAGGGAGGCATTTGCCGAGCAGGATGTCGTCATCGCGGAAGTCGGCGTCTGGAACAACCTGATGGATCCCGACGAAGGCAAGCGCGCAGCCAACCTCGACGCAATGAAGCAGGGCCTCGCGCTGGCCGATGAAGTGGGCGCCCTCTGCGTTGTCAACATCGCCGGCTCCTTCAACCCCACCAACTGGGCCGGCCCCCACCGGGACAACCTGTCCCGGCAGGCCTTCGACCTCGCCGTGGAGAACGCCCGCGCCGTCATCGACCACGTGAAGCCAAAGCGCGCCAAGTTCACCTACGAGATGATGCCCTTCTGCATCCCCGACAGCGCCGACTCCTACGCGCAGCTCATCGAGGCCGTCGACCGGCCGGCCTTCGCCGTGCACCTCGACATCGTCAACGTCATCAACAGCCCCTACAGGTACTTCGACAGCAGCGCCGTCATCGAGGACTGCTTCGAGAAGCTCGGCGCCCACACCGTCTCCTGCCACCTCAAAGATACGAAGCTCGACGAGCAGGCCCTCACCGTTCACCTCGACGAAGTGCTTCCCGGCACCGGCGACTTCGACATCGCCGCCTACCTCCGGGAGATCTCCCGCCTCCCACACCAGCCCCCGGTCCTCATCGAGCACCTGAAGACAGCGGAGGAATACGATCGGGCGCGCGCGCACGTGCTCAAAGTCGCCGAGCAGATCGGGGTGCACTTCGACAGCTAGCGCGCGCCGCGCCCCTGCCTAGCGCTTCGCCGCCTTCAACGCTAACCAGTCCATCTCCCCCTGCGACAGCTCGATCTCCGTCGCCGCGGCGCAGGACTGCACTTCGGCCGCGCTTTGCGCGCCGACCACGGCTGCAATCGGACCCGCCAGGTTGAGCACATAGGCCAGCGCGATCTGCGCGGCGGT
>Ga0180438_10004725_pt1 | contig 19430 bp, 19 predicted proteins | sample SS_ome_12_FD_132455 | JGI IMG/M metagenome (GOLD analysis project Ga0180438, IMG submission 132455) | Hypersaline lake sediment archaeal communities from the Salton Sea, California, USA - SS_3_D_2 metaG | ecosystem: Environmental > Aquatic > Non-marine Saline and Alkaline > Hypersaline >... | reverse complement strand
GCAGGTCTTTGCCAAGCAGCTCGGCCGCGGGCATGGCCACAACGATGCCCCTGTAGCCGAACCGACGGCTGTCCGGTTGAAGGAGAACCAGACGGGAACCGTGCTGGAGCTCAGCTTCCCCGCTTCGGATTTCACCCCCCGGAATTCAACAACCCTGAGCCTGATCGTTGCCTGCGGAAGGCGGGATAATCTGAACAGTTATCATTCCATGCGAAGGGGTCTGGAGATCGACCTGTGAAGCGATTCGGGATTGTTCTGATCCTGGTGCTGCTGCTGATTCCTCTGCAGCTGAGCGGGCAGGCCCGGAGGATCCTGGGAGGCTGGGAGGTGTGCTTTGCAGACGCTGACAGCCACACCCCGCCGCAGCGGGGGTGGCAGTCCTTCCAGCCGCCGGGCAGCTTCGAGTCCGTGGGCGGAGATCGGGAGGGCTACATCTGGCTTCGCACGGAGATCACCACTGTAGAGCCCTCCCTGCTCGTTCTGCCCCCCCTCGGGTTTTCAGCCCGGGTGTACTTGGACGGGGTGATCGTGGGGGCCGCGGGGATCCCCCGCGGGGCCGAGTCTGCCGGTCCCACAGCTGCCCTCAGGGCTTACTCGCTTCCCTATTCGCCGGGACAATCCACCTCCCGGGTGGTCTTGCATATTCGGCTCCGTCACCTTCGTGCATCCTGGCTGGACGGTCCGGTGGAGGTCGTAGCGGCTGCAGGCGGATTGCTGGAGGTTCTGAAGCGGAACATTCCGGCGGTGGGAATCGAGGCCGCGGTCATGCTCTACCTGCTGGTCGTTTTTTTCTTCACGGCCTATGCAGCTGCCCTGGAGAGACGGCCGTACCTCCTGCTGGTTAGCCTGAGCAGTTTGTTCCTGTCGGGCTCCCTGATTGTGTCTGTGCTGCTGGGGGAGGTGCTTCCCCTCATGATGGTGCTGCGCCTGTTCCCGGTGTTTCTTGCCGCCGGACTGTTTCTGTTGATCCTGGCCTGCTCCGAGCTGCTGCAAACGCTGAAATGGAGCGTCGTGGTGTCCGTGGCAGCAGCGCTGACTTTTATATCCATCCTCTGGTCGACCATCGGCACGCTCGACAATCTTCTGTTCTGGAGATCCGTGCAGGTCGGCTCTTTGACAGCTGCTACGGTCTTCGCTCTCGTGCTTGCCGTATCGGGATTGAAGAAACGCCCCTGGATCGGTATACCCCTGCTGCTGCTACTCCCGGCGGCGGGCGTTCTGACGGTCTATCCCCTGTTTCTGCGGCCCCGGCACGTTTGGCTGTACCATCCGAGCGGCTACCTGCCGGCTGTGCTTGCCCTGCTCATCACCTGGATCATGGGATGGAGTCGCTTCCGCCAGGTACGGGGAGCCGCCGAAATCGATCAGGAGCTGGTCGAGCGGGTTCAGACGGATCGGGATCTGGTGGTACGGCTGAAGGAAGGAAAAACCCGCTTGGAGAGGGGGAACCTGGAGAGCATGGTTCTGGCCAACAGGCTGGTGGAAAGCGCTCAAAAGCAGGCTTTTTCAATCGGCCAGATCATGGGTTCCATAGAGGAGGGAGCTCGGGCGGAGAACCAGGTCGTCGATAAGGAGAAGCAGATCCTGACGTTTACGGCCGAGGTAGACGCCCGTATTGCCGATTTCAACGACCAGATTCGGGGTGCGCTTTCCGAGTTGGAGGAACTGCGGGAGAAATCCATCACCATTACCAAGGCGGTATCCCAGATCATCGGCATCGCCGACAAAACGAACATGCTGTCCCTGAACGCCTCTATCGAAGCCTCTAAGGCCGGTGAAGCCGGAAGAGGTTTTGCAGTGGTCGCCCAGCAGATTAGAAAGTTGGCCGATGTAACCCGCACCGTTTCCGATCAGGTGAATACGTTGATGCGGGAATCGAATCAGGCTGTTGCCACCAACGTTCAGATGGCTCAGGGGATGGTCCAGGGATATCGGGAGATCATGGAGCAGAGCGAACGTATCAGGCAAATGATCGAAGCAAATGCAGCGGCCATGGAAGAGGTAACCCGATCGCACAAGGAGATCCAGGATGGGGTGGCGGGAGTCGACCGCACCATTCGCACGATTCTGGAAGTCTCCCGGGACCTCCGGGAGATGACCGGCAGCCTGGCAAAGACGTTCTCCTGGTTCGAAGAAGTGCTTGAGGTCGGCAAACAGGAAGGGGCGGTGGAAACCGCAGTTTTGGCCGAGCCAGAACCGACGGAGCAGAAAGCCGCTCCCGAACCGCCTCAGCCTCCTGAGATCCCGGAGCTGGCAGAGGCTCCGGAAGAGGAGGATTTGGAGGAGGCCGTCGAGCTGGTGGAGGCACTGGATGAGGAAGAACAACCTGCGGACACGGATGACCTTTTTCTGGCGGAGGACATCGATGAGCTGGGGGTGGCGGTGGCTGTAACGGAGACGAAACAGTCCCTCAAGGAGGAGCAGACTGTAGATGCAGGGGAAGACTCCGAAGCCCGGTCCTATGATCTGGAAGATGTAGAGGAATTGGAGGCGGTGGAGGAGGAAATCGAAGAACTGGAGGGTGTGTCCAGCGACGCAGTTGATCGCGGTACTCGCCAGCCTTCGGCGGAAAATCGGAAGGCCGCACCCCGCGACACCTAGCCGGGCAGCGGCTCGGTGGAGTTTACGGCATACCGAACAAACAGAACCACTCCGCCTCCGCAGCCAGCTGGTCGCCGACGAAGGCCTTGCCGCTCTGTTTCAACGTTTTCGGAGTGACCCGCAGGGTTTTTATCACCATCTTCACCTCGTCCCCGGGCCGTACCTGCTGGCGCAGCTTTACCTTGTCCACAGAGGCGAGAAAGAAAAGCGCGTCCGGGTCCACCTTCCCGGTCAACCGTATTCCCGCCCCCCCGCATTGGGCCATGGTTTCGATCAGGATGACACCGGGTACCACCGGGTAATCGGGGAAGTGACCCTTGAAGAAGAAGTCCTTTTCCGTGAACTTGCGATAGCCGATGACCTCATCGTCGTCGTACTTTTCGATCCGGTCTACAAACAGAAAGGGTTCCCGATGCGGCAGAAGTTGTTTGATCTCAGACATGAAGACCTCCTCTAGATGATTCCTACCTGTTTTCCCGCCTTCTTGCAGATCTCCAGCACCTGATCCAGCTCCTCATCGGTATGGATGGCCATGTAGGATGTGCGAATGATCGAACGGTCCGGCGGAACCGCGGGACTGACCACGGGATTGGCGTAGACGCCGTTGTCGAACAGTAACTTCCAAAAGGTGAAGGTCTTTTCATTATCCCCAATGATCAGAGGGATGATCGGTGTTTCGGAGACTCCGACATCGAATCCCAGCGCCTTGAACTCCCGCACCATGGTACGGGCGATATTCTGCAGACGCTGGGTGTGCTGCGGTTCGTTTTCCAGGATCTCCAGGGTCGCCATGACCGAGGCGATCATGGGCGGCGGCATACTGGCTGTGAATATCAGGGGTCGGGCGAAATGCTTGATGTAGTCGATGACGACCTCCTCCCCGGCCACAAAACCTCCGATTCCACCGAAGGACTTGGAGAAGGTTCCCATCAGGAGGTCGGCGCATTTTTCGAGACCGTAATGTTCCTCGGTGCCGCGCCCGGTCTTCCCGATGACCCCCAGGGCATGGGCTTCATCCAGATATACCCGGGCGTTGTGTTTCTGGGCAATGCGCTTCAACTCGGGGAGTTTGACGATGTCTCCCTCCATACTGAACACCCCGTCGGTCACGACAAGCTTGGCCTCTTCCAGAGGAAGGGAGGCCAGAGACTTTTCCAGTGCTTCGGGATTGTTGTGCTGGTAGCGATGAAACTTGATGGAGCCCCCCGAGAGGCCCGTGGAGAGCATGATCCCGTCGACAATCGAGGCGTGGTTGTAGCGGTCGCTGAGGATGTGCTCTTTTCTGCCTAGTATCGCGGAGATCGAGCCCAGGTTGGCCAGATAGCCCGTGGTGAAACACAGTGCGGCTTCCCGGCCAACGAAACGGGCCAGCTGATGCTCCAGCTCCTCGTGGAGGGCGAAGGTGCCGTTAATCAACCGGGATCCGGAGCAGGTCGTTCCGTACTTTTCGATGGCTTTCTTGGCGGCTTCCTGAACCCGTGGATCCTGGGCCAGACCGAGATAATTGTTCGACCCGCACATGATCACTTTCCGGCCCCGCATCTGGACCTTGCTGCCCCAATTTTCTTCGATCGGAATGAAGTAGGGGTAGTATCCGCTCTCTCGAGCAGCTTGGGCTTCTTTGAATCCGTAACACTTATCGAAAATATCCATAAGACTCCAGATTGATTAGGTTTCAGCTATGAACGCTCATTATTGCACTCTATCTGTCCTCTGTAAAGAGACAAACCTCAAATGCCCTGGTAGGTGAACCAGAAGGTGAAAAAACCCGTCGGATCGAGCACACCGCTCGCCGTTACAACCGCGAGGGCAAGAAACAGCAGCAAAAACACGGCCCGGCCGGGCAGCAGCGGAATTCGTCCCGCGGACCGGGCTCGCTTGAGGTAGGATACACCCAGCAATATCGCAGGAATCAGAAACAGGAGCGTGAAGCTGAGACGTACCTGCCAGGGACTGGCGGTGTTCCAGTTCTCCAACCAGCCGGCCAGGCGAAACAAAAAGATGTTGAAACGCTGCAGCCGTCCCAGAGCGATGAGCAGCCCGATAAACACGAGAAAGGCGCCGCTTACGATCCTCAAGCTGTCGAAATGCCGCTTCATGCGCTCCCGTGCACCGAGAAACTGGGAGAAGAACAAGCCCGCCAGGATGAAGGGCAAGCCCAGACCCAAGGAGTAGACGGCCAGCAGCAGCGTGCCCTGAAGGATCTGGGCACTGCTTCCCGCCAGAAACAGAATCGAGGCCAGAATCGGGCCTACGCAGGGTGTCCACCCCGCACCGAAGGCCATGCCCAGCAGCAGCGCTCCCAACCAGCCGGTGGGAGAGGAACGCATGTGCATTCTCTTTTCGAAGTTGAGGAACCTCCAAAAGTTGAAGATGAAGTTCAATCCGAGTAGAATTACCAGCGTGCCGGCAATGATATTGACGATCTGCGTCGCTCCGGTAAAAAAGCCTCCGGTTCCGCTGAACAGCACGCCCAGGGCGATAAACACGATGGAAAATCCCAGAACGAACAGGAGGGTGCGCAGGAAGACCTTGGATCGCTGCCGCTCGCCCAGCTCCTGAACGGATACGCCGCCGATCAACGACAGGTAGGAGGGAATCAACGGCAGCACGCAGGGGGAGAGGAAGCTCAAGAGGCCGGCGGCAAAGGCGATCAGTACGTTGACATTGGTGGACATCATGGAAGGAGCTCCTTCACCAGGGAGATGATTTCCGGAGAGTACCAGTCGCGGGTGCCCACCATCCGGCCCCGGATTGCTCCTTGGGGGTCGATGATATAGGTGGTGGGGATAGCCCGTACGCTGTAGGCGGCGCCGACTCTACCGGTTCCATCCAGCAGCACGGGAAAACTCATCCCCGTTTCTTTGACGAAGTTCGAAACCTGATTCACAGCTTCCTGGCTGTTGACAGCTAGAATTGTGAATCCCTCGTCTCTCAGTTCCACGTACAGCTGTTCCATGGAGGGAATCTCCGCTCTGCAGGGTCCGCACCAGGTTGCCCAGAAGTTGAGGAAAATCACCTTGCCCGTGAAAGAGCTCAAGGCGGTCTCACCGCCGGCCAGATCCTCGAGACTGAAATCGACGGCCTGCAGCTCCTCGGTCGGGGTTTGAAACCCCAAACGCCCGAGTTTTTCCTCCAGTTTTGATCCGCCCGCGGATGAACCGCGCTCCTGAGTCGCTCCGTTTGCGGAGCTGTCGTTACCGCAGCCTGCCAAGAACAGCACGAGCAGCGGAAGCAGGAATATATACCGTTTCATATATAGCAGTCTACCATTTTCGAGGCTCCAGCGGCAAGTTTGGAGCCCTTTAAAATGCTCCAAAGTTTTCGGTTTCCACGAACAGGGTGATAACCAGAACCGTGGCGTTGTACAGTCCGTGGGCTACGGCAAGGGGGTGGATATTCTTGAAGCGGACGAAGAGGATAGAAAAATACACCCCCTGGATGAGCGCCACGGCCAGTCCCGCAGCACCCTGATACACGTGTCCGGCGGCAAACAGGAGGGTGCTCATCCCGACTGCGAGGAAGACGGGCAGATGAAGCTGCCGGAAGCGAGTCAACAGATAGGAACGGAAGAAAAGCTCCTCCCGATACCCCGTGACCAGGCAAAACAGCACAACGAGGGGGATCAGGCGGGCATCCTCGAGTTTCCAGCGAAAACCGGTGGTAAAAAGCGACCGCCCCGCCGACGGCAGCAGGATGAGAATGACGCCCAGCAGGGTGAGCAGCGCGAATACTCCGGCAAAGACCAGCAGGGCATACAGGAGGTCCCTTGCTCTCGGCCGAGGGATACCGAACTCGGTGTAGGCGTTTTCCCCTGCGCGAAGGGTGAGAATGTACAGCAGCAGCAGAATCTGCGGAAGGGCTACTATTAGAAACTGCAGCATGTAGGAGCGCAAACTCTCGCTGCTGTCGAGCATCTCCTGTTGGGGCCAAAGATATCCGGGCAGGTAGAAGAGGAGGAAGAGCAGAATCATCTCGAGGATGCTTTTCTTCTCGGAGGACAAAAGAATTGGACTTTCTCCCGTCTTTGTATTACAATTCGCCGCGGATTGAACCGCCGGTCGTGGTAGATTTATTGGATTAAGTATATCAAGTTGCTATCGATAATGTAATTATGTGGTGGATAATTCTTCTCGTACCGGCCGCCATTGTCATTGCGATATTCGTTTACCTCCGAATTGCCGGCCACGGGAGCTTCCCCTGGATCCAGTTCTACACCAAGGGAAAAGAATCGGGATTCAGCTTTCGCGAAGTAGGATTGCTGCGCAAGATCGCCATAGAAACCGAGATAGAGAATCCCACCGCACTGTTTTGGAGCATCAAGCAGCTCAATCGTTCCATCAAAGAGATGATCATCAAACTCCGCTCTCATGATTTGATCGATGACGAGGAATCGCATCACCTGCTTTCGAAGCTCTACGACCTGCGCAAGCGGGTGGAGTTTGATCTTCCCCGCTACCGATTGGGACTAAAATCCTCCCGGGACATCACCCCCAGGCAGAGGATGCGGGTTACCTTACCCGGTGCCGGTCCTTTTGCCACGATGGTCATCGAAAACCGGACCAGGTACCTGGCCCTTTCCAGGCCGCAGGGTGCGGGTTTGCCGGAAGGCTTCGTGTGGAAAGGCCAGCAGATCGGGCTTCACTTCTGGCGCGCAGAGGATGCGGGGTATTTCATAAGGACCAGGGTGATCAATGATTTCATCAATCAGAAATATCCCATCATCCACGTCGCCCACACCGACGATGTTACGCGCAACCAGCAGAGGCGATCGATCCGTGTCAAGACCAACCAGCAGGCGACCGTGTATCCTCTGACGAGCATACAGGAAGCGAATGAGCTGGAGGAGACAGCCAAGGGTCTGCGCTGCCGGCTGCTGGACATTTCCGAGGATGGGGCCTGCCTGATGGTCGGGGGACGCACCAAAGCGGGGCTGCCGATAAAGATCCAATTCGAGCTTTCAGGCCGGATGATCGTGATGTGCGGTTTGGTCAAGGGGGTCAGCTACGATCAGAAGAAAAACGTCTCTCTTCTGCACGTGCAGGCGGTACCGCTCAGCACCAGGACCCGCAACCATATTTTAACCTTTGTGTACAATATCTTCGGCGAGCAGGAGCCGATCAAGGCTCAATCCAAACCAACCGTGTGAAGCTTCATCACGTTTGTCCCTCCGCTTTTTGCGGCCGGGATCCCCGCGGAAATCACCACCAGATCTCCTTTTTTCACATAACCTCGATCCATTAGTATTTTGTCTCCAGCGGCGGTCGTCTTGAGAAAGTCTTTTTCGAATTTAGGAATCAGAAGAGCCTCTATGCCCCAGACCAGCGACAGTTGATGGAATGTGGACTCCCGGGGGGTAAGGGCGACCACGGCGGTAGCGGGGCGGTACATGGAAATCAGCCGGGCCGTGGTGCCGGAGATCGTTTGGGCCACGATGCACCTTGCACCCAGTCGCTCCGCAGTCTGGCATACCGACTGCGCCACGGCGAGCTGGGTGGAATAGCTCGCCTCCTGCTCTTCTGCGCGGACCCATCCGCGATCCAGGCCAAGGTTCTGTTCGACGTGATCGGCGATTGACCGCATCATTCGCACCGACTGAACAGGGTAAGCCCCGACCGCGGTTTCTCCGGAAAGCATGATGGCATCCGATCCGTCGTAGATGGCGTTGGCAACGTCGGTAACCTCGGCCCGGGTGGGAAGGGGATTGCGGATCATGCTGTCGAGCATCTGTGTAGCGGTAATCACCGGTACCCCGACGAGATTAGCCTTGCGGATGGAGGTTTTTTGATAGACCGGGATCATGGAGATATCCGCTTCTATTCCCAGGTCTCCCCGGGCCACCATGATGCCGTCGCTGGCGGCGATTATGGAATCGAGATTCTGCAAGGCAGAGCTTCTTTCCAGCTTGGCAATAACACACGGATCGGAGGCCGAGTCTCCGACCACCTCCCGAATCGCCTCCAGGTCGGCGGCGGTCTGCACGAAGGAAAGGGCGACGAAATCCACTCCCCGCTTGAGTCCGAAGCGCAGATCCTCTAGATCCTTGTTCGTGGGAGCGCCCAGAGAGAGGATCAGGTCGGGAAAGTTCACACCCTTGTGGGAGTACAGGCGACCGCCGTGGAGAATCCGGCAGCGCAGATGATCTCCGGTATTCCGCTCAACCTTCAGCTCCAGCATACCGTCGTCCAGCAGCACCCTGGCCCCTTCAGGAACATCCTCCACCAGGGCGGGATAATCCACGGGAATCGGTTTGCCCTCCTCGTAGAAGTAGCCTTCCGAGGTCGGACTCAAGCGGACCGACTCTCCCTCCGGCAGGGGCACGCCCCCTTGGGGCAGCTGGCCGACTCGGATTTTGGGACCCCCGAGATCCTGGAGGATCCCTATATTCCTGCCGGTTTGCTCCCTCACTTTTTCGATCCCTTGAATTAGCAGACCATTGGAGTCCGGAGTACCGTGGGAAAAGTTGATCCTGGCAACATCCATCCCGGCCTCAACCAAGGCCTTCAGTACATTGGGGGAGGAGGAAGCGGGACCGATTGTACAGACGATCTTTGTTTTTCTGCTCATCCGGGGATTTCGCTATTATAACGAAAAACCCCTATACGGCAAAGCAAGTGGGATTTTTTTTAATTCCCGGTATACCATTGAGATCGATCGTAATTACTGCTATGGTGTATATTCGATAGTAGTTGCACGTTTGAGGAGTGGGAGAATGAAAAAAGTACGCCGGCTGCTTGTTTTTCTGCTGTTTTTCCTGCTGATATCCAGCCTTTGGGCTCAGAATCCTCAGGATCTGCTTCGATCCTTCACCAGGAATTTCGCCATCGCCAGCCTCGATGTGAAGATGCAGATCATTCAAGATGCCGGAAACAGCGGTTATGCCGAAATGGGGCCTCTATACCAGCAGGCCATCGACTACGTGTTGGGCAACTTCGCCCTGATCGATACGGACCAGAGGTTTCGCCAGCTGGCCATTCTGGCCGTGGATCAGATGGAAGCCTCCGGCTACACGGAGGGCAGATATTCGGTCTGGAAGCTCTTCGATACCGACGAAGAGACGGGAGTGCGGATCAGCTGTCTCAATGCTCTGGCGGTGCTGGCCCAGGGGGATGAAGAGATCATCGAGTATCTGAACGTCTGGCTCAACAACCAAAACACGGTGTTTCAAAGCGGCAAGGTTCCGGATGTCTACGTCATCTCAGCCGCGGTCCGGGCGCTGGGACAGCTGGGGGACCGGAGTTCATTTCCCGTCTTGTTCAGCACCATGACGATAGGCTACACGGATGATATCTCCCGCGCGGCTCGGGACGGCCTGTTTCGGTTGGGAGGAGAGCTCAAAGACAACCTGATCGGCATCCTCAAGGAGAGTGATCTGGAGGAGAAGAAACTCGCCCTGCAGATGTCCCTGGAAACCGATCGTCTCGATGAGAGCGCCAAGGCGCAGATCGCCCAATTCGCCATGGACGTCGGTCTGCACACCGCGGCCGTGGATAACATCTCCAGGCAGATCGCGCGGGATATCCGCTATCTCGCCGCAGCGGCTCTGGCTGAACGCAAATGGTCTGCAGCGACGGACCTGGCCATCGAGCATTTCGACACGGTCCTGCTTGAGTACGACAGGGGACTCACGGACAAACGTCGGGTGGTGGAAGCCGTCGACTGTCTGGGTGCCATGGGAACCCACGAAGCTGCTGTTCGCCTGACCCAGTACCTGGTGCTTCTCAACGCCTATACCGAGAGGCTGCAGGAATTCGACAACATCATCGTGCTGGCGGTTGTCGAGAATCTGGGCATCCTCGGGGACAAGACGGCCTTCGACGATCTGCTGTACGCGCAGTATCTGAGCTACTCGAGCGAAATTAAAAATGCCGCGCGGGAGGCTTTGGATAATCTGAGGTGGTAGCCCCGCAGCGCACCTTGTCAACCCGATGAATCGGGGCATCCTCTCCGGTTTTTCTCTGTTCGCCCTCTCCCTTTGGATCTGTATTTTTTTTGCCGGCGCTGTACCGGGCATCCTCTTTCCTCTCCTCGGGCTCGCATTGTTGGCTGCGGCCGTGCCGATCGCCTCTTTGGAGAATCCCCGTTGGAAACAAACCGGAGTGCTGTTGAGCTTTCTCGGGTTGGGAGCATTGATCGGAAGCGTGAGAATCCCGGATACGACTCGCTGGGATCGCTATCCCCGCTTGTTCCCCGGTTCCTCGGCTCATACCGCGATGCCGGTGCATCGGGTCGGAGAGTTCAGGGGAGTCATGATTGCCGACAGCACGACCGTACCGGATTCCGCCGGAACCCTGAGCCGTTATCCGGTACAGCTCAAAGAGGTTGTAAGCATCGACGGGCAGCAGAGAGGCTCGGCAGGAGGCAGTGCCCTGGTGTGGATCCGGGGCGGACCGATGCTTTTCCGCGGCCAGGAGGTGACGGTTTATGCCGGCTTGGCTCCTTTTCGCCAACCCGGCCGTTTCGCCTACACCTCCCGGGCTGAATCCGGACAATTGCAGCGGGGAGCGCTCCCAAGGGGGATCGATTCGCTTCGGGCCGGAATCTTTGCCGAGGTCCAGTCAAAGCTGCGGCGGCTCGACCCTTCGGTGGCAGCCCTCTTGGGGGCGCTTGCGCTCGGACGGCGGGAGGAGCTTGAGATCTCCCTGTACGAACAGTTTCGTGCCAGCGGCAGCCTTCACATTCTGGCACTCTCCGGTCTGCACCTGGGCATCCTCTTCCTGCTGCTGAGCCTGCCGCTGCGTTTTCTACGAGACCGGCGGCTGCGGCGGTTGGTTGCCGGCGGTCTTCTGCTGGGATATGTGTTCCTGGTCGGTTGGCGCCCGTCTCTGGAGAGGGCTATGGTGATGCTGTTGATCGCCGCCGCAGGATACACCCTGGATCGGGAAGCCCAGCCCCTGAACATCCTCGGTATGGCCGCGGCGGTACTTCTGCTGGTTCATCCCCACTACGCTTTCGATCTATCCTTCCAGCTTTCCTTTGTCTCTCTGGCGGCCATTCTCCTGTTGGGCCCCTATCTGTACCGTATCTGGCAAACCTATCTGCCCGCTTTCCTCGGCTGGCCTTTGGCGATCTCCCTGAGCGCGCAGATCGGTACCGCACCCCTGGTGTTGTATCATTTCGGCGCGATATATCCGGTTGGAGTGGTAGCGGCGCTTGTGCTCATCCCGCTGGTCACCGTGTTTCTCGGAGGCGGGGTCCTGTTCGTGGGATTGAGCTTCCTGCCGCTTTCCCTGGGCGGTTTGCTCGCAGAGGGGCTCCTGCTGATTTACCGATCCATCGCCCTCTGCCTCGATCTGTTTTCCCGCCTCCCCGGTCTGTACGCTCCCTGGCGGTCGTTGTATTGGCTGTTCCTCGGGATCCTGCTGCTTCCTCTGGTGGTAGAGGCCCGGATGCAAAAGAGGATCCACCCGTGCTGAACTACAACTCTCCGTCGGAGATCCGCCGTGCCGTGGAGCAGCTCGGTCTGCGGCTTCAGAAGCGATGGGGCCAGAACTTCCTCGTCAACCAGGGTGCCCGGCGGCAGATCGTATCACTGGTCGAACCCGGAGCCGCAGAAACCATCTGGGAGATCGGGCCGGGATTGGGAACTCTGACGGTTCTTCTCCTGCCGAAGGTGCGCTCCTTGCTGGCCTTTGAGATCGACAGGGGACTGATCCGCTACCTGACCGAAACCTTCGCAGACCGGGAGAATTTTCAGCTCATTCCAGGGGACGTGATGAAAACCTGGAGGTCCCATTACTCTCACACGGATCCTCCCGACAAGATCGTGGGAAATCTCCCGTACGGCACCGCCTCGGCTCTGATCGGAACCCTGGCGGAAAACCGCGTCTGCGCAAAGAGGCTGGTTTTTACGGTGCAGCGGGAGCTGGCCCAGCGGATGAGCGCCGCGCCGGGAAACAAGAACTACTCCTCCTTCTCCGTTCTCTGCCAGATCGTATACCGCATCTCGCAGCGGATGCAGCTCAAACCGGGGTCCTTCTATCCCCCCCCTGAGGTGCATTCCAGCGTCGTGCTCCTGGAGCCCAATCCGGAGGTGTTCCGGATCCCCGAGTGGCGTTTTTTCCTCCGCTGCCTGCGCACCCTCTTCCGCAGCAGGCGCAAGACCATGAGAAACAACCTGCTGGGCGGGGGACTCGTCGCTCCACCCGGCGTAGAGCGGCTGGATCGTTTGTTCGAGGACTTGGGGATCGATCCGGGAATTCGCAGTGAGCGGCTGTCTCCGCAGGAGATTCTGCGCTTCAGCCAACGACTGCACTCCGAGTTGGAGGGGGAGCTACAGGATCTTTAGCTGTTTCAGTATCCCGGTTAGGGCTTTTTTGTTTTCCTGACTCAGCGGACACATCGGCAGCCTGTAGATCTCCTCCACGAAACCCTTCATGGCCATGGCCGCCTTGATCGGGATAGGATTGGTTTCCAGGAAAATCCCCTTGAACAGGGGAAGCAGCTCGTAGTGCAGTTTGCGCGCTCCATCCCAGTCGCCCTTCAAAGCCGCCTGAGTCAGCTGCTTCATCCGATCCGGCACGATGTTGCTGGCCACCGATACTACCCCGGTACCCCCCAGAGCCATCAGGGGGAAGGTCATGTTGTCGTCTCCGGAGAGCACGTTAAAATCTTTCGGTTTCTTGGCGATCAGATCCATCATCTGGGCTATGCTGCCGCTGGCCTCTTTGACCGCGACGATGTTCTCGTGCTCCGCCAGTCTGAGCATGACCGGGTTTTCTATGTTTTTCCCGGCCCGGCCGGGGATGTTGTAAACGACCATGGGCAGGTCAACAGCATCGGCGATGGCGGAAAAATGCCTGAAGAAACCTTCCCCCGTCGGTTTGTTGTAGTACGGTGCAACCTGCAGGCTGGCCGTGGCGCCGATCGCTTTGGCAATCTCCGTCATGTGAATCGCCTTGTCCGTACAGTTCGAGCCGGTACCGGCGATCACCGGGACCCTGCCGCCGGCCTGTTCGACCACAACGCGAATGACCTGCTCGGTCTCCTCGGGGCTCAAGGTAGGGCTTTCCCCGGTGGTCCCGACGGGAACCAGCCCGTCGATACCCTTGTCGATCTGGAAGTCGACGAGTTTCCTGAGGGCTTGCTCGTCGATCTTCCCGTCCCGGGTGAACGGGGTGATTAATGCGGTAAAGACTCCTTGGAACATACTCGTCCTCCTTAATGAACTTGCAGCATACCTTTTCAGGCCGGTTTCGATCAAGGGGCCGGTTGCCGGGCACGCACCCTTTTGCTACTATGGCGAAAAGTGTGTGGAGAGGAGGAAGTCATGATACGGATGATTATCCACGGTTGCATGGGGCGTATGGGCCAGGTACTGACCGCCACAGCCGAGAGCGCTTCGGATGTCGAGGTTGTTGCCGGCATCGACCTGCTGGCGGGGGAGGGTGATACGGATTTCCCGGTGTTTGCCAGCCTCCAGGAATGTAGGGCCGAGGCGGACGTCGTTGTGGATTTCTCCTCCCCAAAAGCGCTTTCCTCTCTCTTGAAAGGCGTGAAGGAAAAAAAGATCCCACTGATCATCGCCACCACGGGACATACCCAGGAGGACAGAGCCCTGATCGCCGAAGCATCTGAAACCGTACCGATCTTCGTGTCCGCCAATATGTCTTTAGGGGTCAATCTGCTGTCCGAAATGGCCCAGAAGGCTGCTACGGTTTTAGGCGAGAGTTTTGACATCGAGATCATCGAGAGGCACCACAACCAGAAGAAGGACGCCCCTTCGGGCACCGCCCTGCTGCTGGCCGATTCGATCAATGAGGTGTTCCTGCAGGGAAAGCGCTACGTGTACGGCCGTCACGGCCGGGAAGAGCTGCGCCAGGGCTCGGAGCTGGGTATCCATGCGATCCGGGGCGGCACTGTCGTGGGGGAGCACGAGATAGTGTTTGCCGGCAAGGACGAGCTGGTCGAGCTGCGGCATTCTGCAGCTTCCCGGCACATCTTCGCCCTCGGCGCCCTCGAAGCCGTACGTTATCTGCTGGATAAGCCTCCCGGTCTGTACAGCATGAAGGAGATGATCACCGCGGCCAGCGCGGTTACGCGCATGTTTGTCAGCAATGAGGAAGCCCTCGTTTCCCTCTATCGAATCACTCTGGATCCGAGGAGCATCACCGGCATATTCGAGAGGCTGGGTCAGGCGAACATCAATGTCGACCTGATCAGCCAAACGGCTCCGGTGGACGGGGAGGTGAATATCTCTTTCACAGTCTTCAAGAAGGATATCGAGCGAACAACCGAGCTCTTGCAAACGCTGCAGCAGTCGATGAAGAACCTGGAGATCAAGATCGCAGATGAAATAACCAAGATCGCAGTGGAGGGGCCGGGAATGGAAACCCAGTCCGGTGTAGCCGCCCGTGTGTTCGGGACCCTGGCGGAGGCGAACGTGACGATTCAAACCGTAACGACCTCGGAAACAAAGATCGCCTTGATCATCCCGCATAAGGACGAGGAAAGAGCCGTTGGGGCAATCAAGACGACCTTCGGCCTCTAGTACAGTTTCCCCGCCCCGGAAGAATCTCGGTATTTACGGGCTGGGGCGTTTCGGCCGTTTCTACGCCGAGTTGCTGTCCCGCTATGCCGCAGTCAGGGCCTTTTCGCGGAATCCTGAAAGCCCGCTTCCGGCCGGAGTCCGGCGGGTCGATGAAGCGGAGCTGTGCGATCAGCCGGTGATCATCCTCTGCGTGGCGATTTCCGCCCTGCGGGAGGTGCTTGAGAGGCTGGCGCCCCGGCTGAAACCGGGTACCCTGGTCATGGATACCTGTTCGGTCAAATCCATGCCGGCACGGTGGATGGATGAATTGCTTCCACCCGCGATAAAAATCCTGGCCACTCATCCGATGTTCGGACCCGATTCGGCCCGCGGGGGGATCGACGGGCTGCCGATGATTCTGCACCCCGTGCGTCTCGGCTCCTCGGAATTGGCCCGGTGGCAGCGTTTTTTCAAAAGGGTGGGGCTCTCCGTACAGCTCATGGATCCGGAGCTCCACGATCGACAGGCCGCCTTCACTCAAGGGCTGACACACTATCTGGGGCGGGTCCTGGCTGAGCTGCAGCTGGAGCCCTCCCGAATCGCCTCCCTGGGCTACCGGAAGCTGTTGGAAATCATCGAGCAGACCTGCAACGACTCCTGGCAGCTTTTCTACGATCTCCAACAGTACAATCCCTACACCCGAGAGATGCGGGACCGGCTGACCGCCTCCCTGAGCGAGGTCAAGAGGCGCCTGGATGAACACCAGAGGTCTTGATGTGTTGACACGGCTCGGGAGCTTTGGATACCATAACGCCTGCAAGAGGAAACCAGATGAGGGACGTACGTATCAATCAGATTGACGAAAACGAAATAGACACGGTATTGGCGGAGGACATCGACTTTTCCGGGGTGCTGACCTTCAAGAAACCCCTGATGATCAAAGGCAACTTCAAGGGGGAGATCAAGGCCTCCTCGGACCTGTACATTGGAGAAAAGGCGTTCGTAAAGGCGAAAATCGAGGCCAACTGCGTTTCTACGAAGGGACGGATAGAGGGGGACGTGATCGCCCGCACGCGGGTGGAATTTGCCTCCACCGCTTCCATGCAGGGAGATCTGAATACCCCCGATCTGGTCATGGAGAGCGGCTGCAAGTACAACGGTGTCTGTGCGATGAGTGAGGGCAAACATGAGAAGTAATCCGGCTTTTCTCATCCCTCTCCTGCTGCTGAGCGCACTGTCGGTCGCCGCCCAGGATAAGTACGACGCCGTCGAGTTGTACAGAAACGGCGATTACCGGGGTGCGATCGAGGTGTGCCGCAAAGAGCTGGAGGAGATGCCCAACCGCATGGATGCACATGCAGTGTTGGGCTGGAGTCTGGTGAAGCTGGAACGGTACCAGGAAGCTCTGGAGGCCAGCCAGGTAGCTTTTCAGATCTCCCGCTACGATCCGCGCATCATCGAAACCGCCGGGGAGGCGCTTTTCTATCTCGGAAGACGGGCAGAGGCGCTTGCGTACTTCGAAGAGTATGCCGCCATATCCCCGACAGGCGGCAGGATCGATCTGGTGTACTACTTCATGGGAGAGATTTTCATCCAACAGGGCAAGTTCAACAATGCCGATATCGCGCTGTCTACCGCGCTGTATCACTCACCCAACGTTGCTGACTGGTGGGCCCGGCTGGGGTATGCCAGGGAGAGGGGAGGGGATTTCCAGTGGTCCCTGGAGGCGTACAACAAAGCGTTGGCTTTGAATCCCAATCTCGTGGACGCTGTAAGGGGAAGATCCCGGGTGGAGCAGCAGCTTTGATCGAGGGATGACCGCCTCCTTTCACACCTTCGGGTGTAGGCTCAATCAGTACGAGACTGAAGCCCTGGCTTCTGAGTTCAGAAACCAGGGCTTTTCTCTGGTTTCCCCGGATCAGCCGGCGGATGTCTACGTGATAAACACCTGCACGGTTACCTCGAAGAGCGAGCAGAAAGCCCGGCGTCTGATCCGAAAGATCTCCAGAGAACACGCCGGATCCCTGCTTGTGGTGACCGGCTGCTACGCTCAGCTGAATGCCGGGGATTTGAAAGCATTGGGGAGCAACGTGCAGGTGATTTCCCAGGAGCAAAAGGCTTCCCTGATGGAGCTGCCCCTACTGCTGCGGGAGCGGGGGTCCGCCGCCTGCACTTCGGGGGATCTGCAGGGGTGCGGCTGGTCCGGAGAGACCGGGAGCGATCCCTTCCGTTACCGGGTAGACCGTTTCAGCTATCACTCCCGGGCTTTTCTCAAGGTTCAGGACGGCTGTGACTACCGCTGCGCCTACTGCCGGGTACCCCTGGCCAGGGGCCGCTCGGTCAGTCTGGATCCCGATGAGGCAGTGCAACGGGCTCGGGAGACGGAGCAACGGGGGTATCGGGAGGTCGTCCTGACCGGGGTGAATCTGACGGCTTATCGATTCGGGGGTATCGAGCTGCCGGCGCTACTGGAGAAGATTCTTGCCGGTACCGGGCGGCTCCGTCTGCGCCTGTCTTCGCTGGAGCCGGAAAAAATCAAACCGGAGCTTGTCGGCGTGCTTCGCAGCCCCCGCATCTGTCCGCACTTCCATCTGCCCGTACAATCCGGCTCGGACCAGGTGCTGCTGCGGATGCGCCGCAGGTACCGCAGCGAGCGGATCGCCCGGGCCGTGCAGCTGCTGCGGGAAGCCAAAGAGGATCCCTTCCTGGCTGCAGACATGATCGTCGGGTTTCCCGGAGAGAAGGAGCAGGACTTTTTGGCATCCCTCAAGCTCGTCGAGTCTCTCGGCTTGAGCAAGCTGCATGTCTTTCCCTTTTCACCCAGACCTGGTACGAGCGCCGAGCATCTGGCCGACCCCGTACCGGAAAGGATCCGGGATCAGCGGGTGCACGAGCTGCTGTCCCTTTCCGCCAGGCTTCATCGGACCTACATCCAGCGCTGGCTGGGCCGGCAGGTGGAGGTGGTGCTGGAGAAGGACGGAGCCACAGTGGACGGCGGCTGGCGGGGTTTGAGTGGTAACTATCTGAAGGTGCTGGTCCTAGGTGTTCCGGGCGAGGCGGGAAGGGCGGGCAACCTGGTGCAGGCCGTGATCGAGCAAGCGGGGAATCCCTGCCGGGGGCGCTTCGCCGGTTAGCAGTATTCGGGTATACTATTGACAACGACCGCTAAGGTGACGATCCGCTTTGAATGTTGACACTGACCGCGAGCGATTGTTATATTGCCCATGATCTACGCACGGGCCGCTAGCTCAGTTGGCAGAGCAACAGCCTTTTAAGCTGTGGGTCACAGGTTCGATTCCTGTGCGGCTCAAAGTAAAGGTCTATCAGGAAGGCAGTCGCAGGAAGCTCGCTTCCTGAAGTACCGCTATGGCAGCTTCTGGATCCGCACTATTTTCCCCACGTCGGTTGTTTTGTTGCTGGATTTGAGCTAGAATATTCGCAGAATTCGATGTATCCGCTGGGAAATGAGGGAAAACGGATCCCCAACGATCCCCTTGAGTTCATCAAGAGATGCGTGCGAGAGCGGAGGATTCTCTGGACATACCATGTGAATATGCGGCTTCGTGGGCGTTCAATCTCAAGGGAGGCGATCGTGGGCGCCGTTAACACGTATGAGATAATCGAGGCGTATCCTAAGGACAAGTACTTGCCCAGTTATCTTGTCTATGCAGTGCACCAGGGACAGGTATTGCATATCCTGTTTGCCGTTGATATGGGTGTAGACAATGTGAGAGTGGTAACTGCATACAGGCCCGATTCGCATGAGTGGGGGTCTGATCTGCGGAAACGGAGAGTACCATGAAGTGTCATGTTTGTGGTGGAAAGCTTGAACACACGGTCACGAGCTTGCCCTTTCGAGTGAGTAGCAGAGCAATTCTCGTCATCAAAGAGTTACCGGTATTCGAATGCGTCAACTGCACCGAATTTTTCCTGGAGGATGAGGTCATGGTGAGAGTAGAGGAATTGGTCGCCAAAGTTGACGAGGGGGCAGAACTCGAGGTCGTGCATTTTGCCGCCTAGGCCAGGCAGAACAACGTAACCATTAGCCTTTTAAGCTGTGGGTCGGGAGTTCGATTCTCCCGCGGCTCATATAAATGTTTTAATGGTAAGCGTCTACAAACCGCCCCTTCCGGGCGGTTTTCCTATTTGACAATCGGCACTTTATCGGCATTTGTTCGTAGTCATCCGGATCATTCACGTTCTTCACACTTTCCACTACAACGCCTTGTCTGCAGGGGAATCGCACGCTTTGATGAATAGGTTTAGATCCACAATTTGTCTGGTCACTTCATCAACATCGATCTTGTGTGGTTTCCCATGAGCAGATGAATCCGCCTCGTGAGCAATGTAGTTGCGTCTG
>Ga0180438_10004723_pt1 | contig 19433 bp, 19 predicted proteins | sample SS_ome_12_FD_132455 | JGI IMG/M metagenome (GOLD analysis project Ga0180438, IMG submission 132455) | Hypersaline lake sediment archaeal communities from the Salton Sea, California, USA - SS_3_D_2 metaG | ecosystem: Environmental > Aquatic > Non-marine Saline and Alkaline > Hypersaline >... | reverse complement strand
CCGGCGCGCACCTCGGCGATCTCCTCGGAAGAAATTTTCACGACTGTCTGGGGCATTTGACCTCCTTCCTGTCCAATTTGCCCTGGACATCTAAATCCACAAAATATTTATGGACTTGGATGTTCGGCCGAGGGTTAAGATCTCCCTCGGCCGAGATGTTTGCGGTTTTTGGTCGGGTGCACCTATCGAGGATTCTTCTTGTTAAACCACTAACCCCGGCTCTTCTATGTTACTCCCTACCGGTGAAGAGCGGATCCCGGCAAGGAGTTGGTTCGCTTCTTCAGCATCTTGCTTCCTCCATCTGGTTGCATCGAGGTTGTTGGCAGCAGAATCCGTTTACCCCCTGGTTCCACTGCCGATCATCAGGGCGATGTGTCTCTTCGCTCGTCCGAGCCTTGTTTTGGACGAACGCGTTCGCTTGGAACGCCTTGGCTCACGAGCTTGCTCATGGGCCAGGGTGTTCGCCCCTCCAGAACAGAGAGGCGGCGTGGAATGAGAGAGATGGTCTACTTCTCCTTTTCGGCGTCAAGCCCCTTGAGAATGAACATGCGGATTACGCCGGCGCGGGTTATCCTGATTCCCGGCATTCTCCTCTTCATTAAGGCCACGTGCTGGTCTAACCGATCCAGCAATTCTTGATCCATGGAGATGCAGACCGTTGTCATATTTTTTTCGTCTTTTTTATACGCCATTATCTCTTCCCCTGTATTCAGTTGTTTTTTGGAACACCTTGGCTTACAAGTTTGCTCATAAGCCAAGGTGGTCGGCCAAGACATGATGTGCGGTCATGTCTTGGCCAAGGTGCCTACTGGCGGTAGGCGAGAACGAGCCACCCCTGACCGAAGCGCAGCTTCTGGGGGTAGCCCGGAGCCATCTCGTAGCCGGCCCAGTCCAGGGTATCCTTGAGGGTATCCAGTCCCTCGCGGTCGTAGACTGTGACCTCGACGGTCTCCGGCCCGGCCTGGCTGACCTCGCTGCTTGGCGCAGCCGGGGTCTGGATCGCGGCGGTTCCGCAGGCGACGGTTGACAGGGCAGCACAGAGAACGACGATGATGGTCAGGCTCTTCATTTTTCTTCCTTTCGTTTGGGTTTAAAGAAAAAAGGCCTTGGTAGCTTTTGAGGAGAACTCAAACTCTACCAAGGCCCATGTACCTAAAATTGGTACGGTGATCCCTTATTTTATCTCTCTCCTCATATTTTCATTTTAAAGACAATTATAATATACCATATTCTGATAATTTTGTCAAGAGTTTTTAACACATTTTTTAGCTAAAATAAGCCAATTATGCTAAGATTAGCCAATATTTGGCACTCATATAAGATGCCTGCTAACAAGTAAATTTTTATCTTTGGTAATTACTGTCAACTGTGATATAATTTTCACATCAAAAATATGCCCAAGCAAGCAAAAACCGAAATTAAAGAAGCAAAAAAATTAGGCAAGCGCTTGTCAGTAATCGGCCATGAGGAAATTTTAAAATATTTGGAAAAAAGTTTATGCTCGGTGCGCATGGCGCATGCCTATCTTTTTCTCGGCCCGGACGACGTGGGCAAAGAATCAGTCGCCCGCTGGTGGCTGGAAAAAATTCTCCATCAGGGCAAAGAGGGCGGCGAGCGCCATACCCTGGAAAACCATCCGGATGTCGCGGTTATTGAAAGAATCCGTGATGAAAAAACAGGAAAACTTAAAAAATTAATCAGCATTAACCAGATCCGCGAGCTTTGCGAAAAAATGAGCCTGACTTCGTTTTTAAGCACCTATAAAGTCGCTTTAATCCGAGAAGCCGATCACTTGAGCATTGAGGCGGCCAATGCGCTTTTAAAAACCTTGGAAGAGCCGGCCGGCCGGACAATTATCGTGCTTTTGGCCAGGGATTTGTCCCGCATGCCGGAAACAATTGCTTCGCGCTGCCAAATTATCAAATTCAGCATTGTGCCGGAAAAATTAATTTACGAAGCTTTGCGCGAGCGCGGGGCCGAGCGCAATGAAGCGGAACTGCTATCCCGGTTAGCTGCCGGTTCGCCCGGTGTGGCCTTCAAATTCTATGAGGATAAAGAAAAGCTTGATGATTACAAAAGCCAGGTGCAGGAGTTTTTAGAAATTACAGTCCAGCCGTTATGGAAAAGATTTAATTATGCTGACAGTAATGTCAAAACGCGCGGCGACCGCGAAGAGCAAATGCGCGAAGTCAAAAAAATAATTTCAATCTGGCAGGGAGTGATGCGGGACGCCCTACTCTTATATATTGGCATTCCCGAACAAGTCGTGAACTATTGGGCTTTGGACGAAATTGACGCCTGGAAAAACAATTTTGATATCAGCCAGATAATAAATCTTTTAAAAAAAATAAAAACAACCAACGCGTATCTGGAGCAAAATGTAAATATTAAACTGGCCCTTGAAAACTTTTTGCTCGAATTCTGATATAATAAATATACCAAAGATTAAAAACCAAAAATCAACAATATGAGAAAAATTATTTTTTTAGGAATCGCATTTGTTTGTTTGGCTCTTATGGGCGTTGGCTGCATTAAATTTACCAGCGGGCCGACCGGCGAAACCGGCGGTGTATGGAAAACCGCTGACCAGGGTGAAACCTGGGAGCAGAAAGTTAAATTCCCAACCGCCCAGGGCGTTGGTGAAATCGGCCAGGTAAATATTAAAACCATTGCCGTTGATCCGTCTGATCATTTGGCGATTTACGCCGGCACCACGGCCGACGGCTTAATCTATTCTTATGACGGCGCCGAGACATGGAATTCGGCTAAGCAGCTAGATACCGGCCCGGTTGCCGCAATTGCCGTTGACCCGGGAGATAAATGCACGCTTTACGCGGCAACGCGCAACAAGATTTATAAAAGCGAGGACTGCAGCCGCACGTTTGAACAGGTATATTATGAAACGAGGACTGACGTCGATATCACCGCGATTGAAGTTGACTGGTATAACCACAGCGTGGTTTACGCCGGCACATCTGACGGCGATCTTTTAAAAAGCACCGACGCCGGAGCCAGCTGGTCGGCGGTTCACCGCTTTGACGGCGATGTAAATGATTTTTTGGTTGATCCGTTTGACTCGCGCGTTCTTTATGTTGCCACAGAAAACAAAGGCCTTTGGAAAAGCGCGGACAGCGGTGAAAGCTGGAATGATTTTGACGCTGAACTGCGTGATTTTAAAAATTCACGCGATATTTATTTCATCGTTGCCGATAAAACTTCGCAAAACACGATTATCATTGCGACTAAGTACGGCCTTATCCGCAGTTATGACGGCGGGGATAATTGGAGCGAGATAGAACTTGTTACTCCGCCCGGCACAGCGACGATCACTGCCCTGGCAATTAATCCGCGTGAAGGAAAAGAAATATTCTATACAACCAAAGGCGCCTTTTATAAGTCGCTTGACAGCGGGACAAGCTGGGTGACCAAAAAGATCCCGGCGGTCGAGCGCAGCGCCTCGGCCTTGGCGATTGACACGGAAAATGCTAAAGTGATTTACCTCGGGGTTGCCGAAGGCAAAGACGAGCAATTCTAATCTATTAAATATATGGCAAATATTATAAATGAGCACCAAGAAGACTTTGATAAGGCAATTGAGCATTTCAAGTCGGAAATAAGCAGTTTACGAACCGGCCGGGCAACGCCAGCATTGGTTGAAGATATCCCGGTCGAGGCTTATGATTCAAAAATGGACGTAAAGGGCATTGCTTCAATTAATGTGCCCGACCCAAAAACCATTATTATTGAGCCCTGGGACAAGAGCTTGCTCAAGAATCTTGAAAAGGCGATTAATGAAGCAGATGTTGGCATTAGTCCGGTCGTCGACGGCACTATCATTCGGCTGAACATGCCGCCGATGACCGAGGAAAATCGTAAAGAGATGGTAAAGATTCTCAAGCAAAAGGCCGAGCAGGCGCGGGTGAGTATCCGCGGCATTCGGGAAAAAATACGCGATAAAATTATCAAAGCCGAAGAAGCCAAGGAGATCAGCGAAGACGAGCGCTTTCGTCTGCAGGAAGATTTGGATAAAAAGGTGAATGAAGTCAATAAAGAAATTGAAAAAATTGCCGAAGAAAAGGAAAAAGAAATCATGACCATATAGGGGTGTATTTAGGAAAAAAAAGAGCCGTATTATGCGGCTCTTTATTATTGTCGTTGCATATTCCAGGGTTTCACCTTCTCCGCCCAAGGCGGACGCGCCTTAGGCGTCAGGCGGTTTAATTTTTTTCATCACCCGCCTAGCCGGCGAGGCTGGAAAAATTAAGCAAAACTGCCAGGGGTTCAGATTCGCTATCATTAATCGGCTGGCCCCTACATTCTTCCTCCACGCGAATTTCGCCCCCGGACCCCCTGACTTTCGATTGGCGGCCTGTCCTGTTTGATAAGATTGCTTAACAGAGTCTTTTCGGGTATAATGTCAGCACAAATTAAACCACATTTATGGCTAAAAAACAGGAAAATATCATGGAAAAAATTGTTGCCTTGGCCAAGCGCCGCGGGTTCATTTTTCAGTCATCGGAAATATATAACGGTTTTTCCAGCTGTTATGATTACGGCCCTCTCGGGGTTGAACTGAAGAATAATATTAAACGCGCCTGGTGGCAGGCGATGGTCCGTGACAACCAGGACATTGTCGGCTTAGACGCTTCAATACTCATGTCGCCCAAGGTCTGGGAAGCATCCGGCCATCTGGGCGCCGGCTTTACCGACCCAATGGTTGAATGCAAAAAATGCCACAAGCGTTTCCGCCCCGACCATCTGGGTGATACCAGTAAGTGCCCGGAATGCGGCGGGGAATTAACCGAAACAAAAAGGTTTAATATCATGATGAAGACTTTTGTCGGGCCGGTTGAAGATACTGCCTCGGAAGCGTATTTGCGCGGAGAAACCTGCCAGGGAATATATGTAAATTTTGAAAACGTGCGCGAAGCAATGCGTCTTAAAATTCCTTTTGGCATTGCCCAGATCGGGAAAGCGTTTCGCAATGAAATTACTCCGGGAAATTTTACTTTCCGCATGCGCGAATTTGAACAGATGGAGATGCAGTATTTTGTTCATCCCAAAGAAAAGAAAAAGCACTTTAAGCGCTGGCGCGACGCGCGAATGCAGTGGTACCTTGAGTACGGCATTAAAAAAAGCAATCTTAAATTTTACGAGCAGACAAAAGAAGACTTGGCTCATTATTCAAGCGCCGCTTATGACATTGAATACGATTTTCCTTTTGGCGCTGATGAGATTGAAGGCATTCATGACCGCGGTGACTGGGATCTTTCAAACCACAGCCAGCATAGCGGCAAAGACCTCCGCTATTTTGACGATGAAACAAAAGAAAAATATTTCCCTCACATTGTTGAGACTTCGGCCGGAGCTGACCGGGCAACGCTTGTTTTTCTAGTTGATGCATATTCGGTTGTTGAAGGCGGACGGACCAAGACGACCGAAAGCACCAAAGAAGAAGAAGTTGTTCTCCGGCTTGATAAACGGCTCGCGCCGATTAAGGCGGCCATTCTCCCGCTTTCAAAAAAATTCGAGCTGGCCAAGCCGAGCCAGGAAATATTTAACGAACTCAAATCCAAATGGATGGTCCAGTATGACGAAACCGGTTCAATCGGCCGTCGCTATCGCCGGCAGGATGAAATCGGCACGCCTTACTGCATCACGGTTGACTTTGAGACGCTGGAGGATAAAGCGGTAACCGTACGCGACCGCGACACTATGGAACAGGAAAGAATTAATATTGCCGAACTAAAAGATTATCTTGAGGAGAAACTTGAAGAATAATTTCTGTGTTTGAACAAATAAAGTTAAAAAACGGGATTCAGGCCATTTACGTACCGGTTGCCGGCACCAAGGCGGTAACCGTTTTAGTTTTATGCCGCGTTGGTTCGCGCTATGAAACGCGCAAGCTAAACGGCGCTTCGCATTTTATTGAACATTTGATGTTCAAGGGCACGGAGCGCCGGCCAACGACCCTGGACATTTCTCAGGAACTCGACAGCGTTGGCGCCGAATATAATGCCGCAACCTCAAAAGACTGGACCGGCTATTTTATCAAATCATCCAGCGATCATTTAAACCTTTCTTTGGATATGCTTTCCGACATTCTCTGGCACTCCAAATTCAGCAAGGATGAGTTTATGCGCGAAAAAGGCGTTATTATTGAAGAAATTAATATGTATCAGGATAATCCGCTGCTTTATCTTGATGATCTTCTGGAATCGGTCATGTTTCCGCAGAGCACGCTTGGCTGGGATATTGCCGGCACGCGGGAAATTGTTGAAAAGATGAAGCACCGGGACCTGGTTTCATTTCGCGACCAGTTCTACCAGCCGGAAAACACTGTGCTGATCATTGCCGGAAACCTCGGCCGGAGCAAGACCCTGGCGCCGAAGTATTTTGCCGGTCTTGCGCCAAAGGTTGAAAAAAAACCGGGCAAATATAAAAAATTTACATCCTTCAAAAAAGGCGCTCGGCCTCGCTGTAAGATTAAATACAAAAAAACTGAGCAGGTTCATTTGGGCATCGGCTTTCCCGGTTTTCCTCATGAGCATAAAGATTTGCCGGCTCTTCAGCTGGTCCATGTTGTTTTGGGCGCGACAATGAGCTCACGGCTCTTTATTGCCATTCGTGAAAGAGAGGGACTGGCTTATTATGTGCGCAGCTCAGTTGACCCCTACGAGGACACAGGAATTTTTTCTATTCGGGCCGGTCTAGATCCCTCGCGTTTTGCCCAGGCGAGCGGAATTTTAAAAAATGAAATTGCCAAATTTAAAAAAGAGGGCGTTACCCGGGAAGAATTTAAACGCGCCAAGGAATATATCAAAGGCAAGCTCCAATTGGCGCTTGAGGATTCAGCCAGCCAGGCCGAGTTTTACGGCAAGCAGGCTCTTTTGATGAAAAAAATAAAAACACCGGCCCAGCGGCTTGCCGAAATAAACCGGGTAAAGCGCAGCGATATTATCAGGGTTAGCAGAAAAATATTTGATTGGCGCCGCGCCGGCATTGCGGTAATTGGCCCGTATAAAAATACAAGCGAGATATTAAAATATTTCTCAAAATAATATGAACAAAATAATTATTGCCAATTGGAAAACTTATTTATCGATTGATGAAAGCATTGATTTGGCAAAGGAGATTTTGCGTTTTATTAAAAATAAGAAAGATCTGCCCGAACTGGTGCTCTGCCCTTCATATCCGGCAATCGGTGAAGTTCAAAAAGCAGTAAATAAAAGCCAGAAGATTAAGCTTGGCGCCCAGAATATGAACTGGCGTGACCGCGGGGCGTACACCGGCGAAGTTTCGCCGATTATGCTTAAAGAGCTTAGCTGTGAATTTGTTATTCTCGGCCATTCCGAACGGCGCAAGCATTTCCATGAAACCAATCTCGACATTCACGAAAGAGTCCGCCTGGCTCTTGAATATAACCTCACACCCATTGTTTGCGTCGGCGAAACCGCTGAAGAGCGGCGTCAGGGTAAGCGCGATAAAGTTATTCGCGAACAAGTTACCGAGTCGCTCGGCGTCTTGGACCTTGACGAAGGCAGCCGGATAATTATCGCCTATGAACCGGTCTGGGTAATCGGCACAGGGAAGGCGGTTGATCCGGACGACGCGGTTCACTCGCATGGGGTTATCCGCCAGGCCCTGGTTGATAATTTTTCCGAACCGGAGTACAATCTACACTTCCGGGTAATCTACGGGGGGAGTGTGGATGCCGATAACCTTGAAGGCTTTCTAGAGCGGGAAATAATAAGCGGCGTTCTTGTCGGCGGAGCAAGTACCAAAGCGGAAAGTTTTAAAGAATTAATAGAGGCTTATATAAATATTTAATATGATTTATTGGTTTGCCCTAGGATTTATTATTGTCAGCCTTGCGGTAATTAGCGTGGTGATTTTTCGTAAATTTCCCCAGCTTGTGATTATTGATATTGAAACAATGGTGCGGGAAAAACAGGCAAAAATAAAAGAAGATATACTTCTGAAGCGCGTTGCCCGCAAAGCAAAAGAGCGGGGAAAGCCTCTTCTTACGGCGGGCACGGAGATTAAGCGCGGTGTTGGCGGTTTTTTTGAGCGCGCTTATGGGCGGGCAAAAGATTTAGAAAAAAAATATGCCCTGGAGCGCCAAACAGCCAAACCGTCAAAAACAAAACCCGGCGCTGTTGACCGGATTAAGCTTTTGGTCGATGAGGCGGATAAATTTTTTAGCGAAGACAGGCTGCGTGAAGCTGAAGAAAAATTTATCGAAGTAATCAGCCTTGATCACCACAATATTGACGCATACCGCGGCTTAGGAAGGGTATATTTTAAAACAAAGCAGTTTGAGCAGGCCAAGGAAACTCTCGATTTTATTATAAAATTAAAAAAAGCAGATGACCGGGTTTATGATATTTTGGGAGAGATTGCCTACCACGAAGGCGATTACAATGCAGCCAAAGACTATTACTTAAAAGCCCTGGGCAAAAAGACCGGGGCAGTCAGCTACCACCTGGCTCTGGCAAAGGCTTATGCCGCGCTCGGCGACCGCGAAGCTGCCCAGACAACACTGATGGAAGCACGCGAATTTGAGCCAAAAAACCCCAAGACACTTGACTTTTTGGTAGAAAATAGTATAATATTAGGCAAAAAAGAACAGGCAAAGAAATTTTTAAAGGAATACAGCGCCTTAAACGCGGATAATCCCAAGCTCGCCGAACTGAAAGAAAAGATCACTAAAATAAAATAGAACATTATAATTGCGCCGACATAGCTCCCGCCTGAGGCGGGCAGGCAGTTGGCAATCGTCCTGCTGCGCAGGACTTGATAATCCGGTTAATCTAAATTGATAGTAACCATCAATACGCCGACATAGCTCAGTTGGTAGAGCACTTCCATGGTAAGGAAGGGGTCCGCGGTTCAAGTCCGCGTGTCGGCTCCATCAGGGTCGGTACCAAAGTGGACAACTGGGGCAGACTGTAAATCTGCTGGCTTTATGCCTTCGTAGGTTCGAATCCTACCCGGCCCACCAGTAGTTCAAAGAAAGATCACCGTCATATGCGACGGTTCCCCGCCAAAGGCGGGTCCGCCTCAGGCGGAGAATCCTACCCGGCCCACCACCGAACGCCACCCTAGCTCAGTTGGTAGAGCAACGGTTTTGTAAACCGTAGGTCGTCGGTTCGAGCCCGACGGGTGGCTCCATTTTAAATCAAGGGGGAATGAAGCATTAAGAATTTATTATGTCGCAAGAAACTTTAATAAAGCTTGAGTGTACTGATTGCAAAAAAATCAATTATTACTCAAACAAGAACAAAAAAAAGCTCAAGGACAGGTTAGAGCTAAAAAAGTTCTGCAAGAGCTGCAAAAAACACACCATGCATAAAGAAACCAAGTAAGATTGGTTTTCTTTATATGGGGGCGTAGTACAGTGGTAGTATGTCGGTCTCACCCGTCAGTCGCGACTGACGGGTGTCTCCAAAACCGAATTACAATATGTATTATGTATATTTATTAAAAGTTGATCAATTAGGAGGAAAAAGTTATTACATCGGGTATACTGACGATTTACAAAATAGGCTTAAAGAACATAAAGAGGGTAAGACAAAAACAACAAAGGGACGTAATCCATTGCTAATCTATTATGAAGCCTATGATGATAAATATTCAGCATTGCGTAGAGAAAAGTCGTTAAAATCAAGCGGCTCAGTATATATGGCTTTAATGAAGAGAATAGGTTTGAAATAAAAAATTCAGGGGGGCGTAGTACAGTGGTAGTATGTCGGTCTCCAAAACCGAAGACGAGGGTTCGATTCCTTCCGCCCCTGCCAGCGTGCAATAACAGAGGTTAACGCCTCTGTTTTTGCTTTGGTTATGGGCTTTTTATCCAGTTCTAACCTCTTGTATTCGTCTTCCAGGGGCGGATAGTGGTCTTTTATGGGTTGGAGCCACTCGTTGGCTTGAATATGCAGAATTCCGTCCTTTAAAGTGAAGTTCGAACCTGCTGTCATTAGTATTTCCTTTTTAGTTTCCAGATCGCCCTCAATAAAAGCCTTGCGGGCATAAGTGGCAAAGTGAAATGTTTTTTCGGTCAGTTCTAACCATTCATCAGCCCGTGACTCGGTTTGCCTTAATTTGTCTTTGAGCTTATTTATCTCCGCCTGTAATTTGGTGCGCTCCCTGGTGAATTCGTCATCATCAATCAACTCCCTGTATCTCATCTGGGTCAGGTTATCAAGCTGTTTTTGGGTGCGGGCCAAAGTTTTGTGTTGCATTTCATAAACCTTTGAACGCTCGGCTATTTCCTTATCATTATTTTCATTCAAAACTTCCAAAGCCCAGTCCCTGAATTCGGGGAGGATGGTAAATCTACCAATTTCTACCAATATTTGTTTTTCCAGCTCTTTTTGGCGGATTGAACACTGGGAGCACTTAATTTCTTTTTTGCGTTTTGTGCAGTGATAATAAGTATATTTTTTGGTCTCCCCAGTGGTCTTTGCGGTCTTGGTCTTTGTTTCAGCCGTGACCATACAACCGCACTCGCCGCAACGGACTATGCCCGTAAAAGCGAATTTATGTCTCTTGGGCCGTGGCTTGCCCTTTCTCCCCAAAATATCCTGGACTCGGTCGTATTCCTCAAGCGTTATCATTGGTTCGTGGCTCCCAGGATATTGCTCACCCTTGCTAACTAAAATGCCTGCATAAAACATACTAGTAAAAACCTTATATATTCCGCTCATTGCCAAAGGCTTATTGCCGCTCCGTTTTCGTTTAACACTGCGAAAGCCCCATTCATTGTTAAGCCGATCAAGCACCTGGGGAACAGTGTATCGGCCCGTGAGCATCATATCAAAAGCTCGGCGGATTAAATCAAACCTTTCGGGGTCTTTTTTTATTGTGTGCGAAACATAGTCGTTAATATATCCGACTGGCGCCACGCCTGGGTGCCAGCCCTTTTCTAATTTACTCCTTATGCCCCGCTTAACATTCTTGCTTAAATCCAAAAGAAACTGGTTAGCCATTCCAGTTTCCACGCTAAAAAGCAATACATTGTCTTCGGGGAGGTACTGCCTGTCAATTGTTTGGATTGATTTTAAAATGCCTTGCTGTAAAAGCCAGCCAAGTGTCCCGCTGTCAACAGGATTTCGAGACAAGCGGTTTATCTGCCAGCAAAGAATACCATCTGCTTCGCCGTTTTGTACCCTTTCAATCATTTCGGTAAACTGGGGCCTGTTGTCTGGTTTTTTAGCGGACTTTGCCTCGGTATAGATTTTTCGTACAGATATTCCTAAATCATTAGCAAGTTGCTTTAATCTCTTGACCTGGTCGTCAATTGATTGCACTTGTCGGTCTTCACTTTCCGATGATTTACGGGCGTATAAAAAATATTTCATAATTGTAATTTTAATAACCAAAAGGACGGTCCTGGTTAACCCAATCCACTTGCCCCGAAAGGTAGCCTTATTGGCAGGACCGCCCAATATGGGCAATAAAGCACAAAACTTTCGGGTTATGCTTATGGATGGGTTAACGCTTATATTATACCAAAATAAGGGCAAAATGTTAATGTTTGTTAAGGTTTCTTTAGCATATCATCAAGATCGGCATAAGACACTGACAAATTATTCAGCTTTGCCTGTATATCCAACATTTTCCTACCTTTTTTTGTTAATTTATCCTTACGATATAATATCTTTGTTTCTTTATGTAATTTCTCAAGCTTTTTATCTAAGTCAAAGAGTTTGCCAAAAAGAGCAAACTTGCCGTGGTGATTTTGATTACAGCTATCATAACTCAACTCAAGGCAGTGCCGACAAGCAAAGTATTTGCACCCACCCCCAAGATATAACTTTGCCACTCTGCGTCCGCAATAATAGCCATTTTTATAAAGCGAGCATTCAAACCAATATCTTTGCCCGCTGTAGTGGCAGGGCGTGGTAATTAGGGGATACTTATGGGAGACTTGCTCCCATTCATCTGACCAGGCGTCTTTGATTCGGTAATTCAATTCAAAGTATCTTTCTGTTAAATTCAGCGTATAATTGACGCTGTTTTCTTTTTCATCTAAGCCAGATTTCCACACTATTCCACCATTTTGCCAGGTATTTTTTAAACAACCCCATTTCTTTAAATTAAATATGCTGATTGCACGGCATTCTTCTACGGTTGTCTTTGCCATAGTGGTATTTGCCTAAATCATTAGGAAGTAAGTAGTAAAAAGTAGTGATAAGCTTGGATTGAATCTGATTATTTTCCAAATAAATCAAGATTGGATAATGCACCATATAGAATTTAGAACCTTATAGGAATAGGACTATATAGTTCCTATATTTAGTACCATAGTATTATAATATTAAGTATTATATATACTATAGCTTAGATACTTCTTGATTCATCAGTTCTTCATCAAATTGTTCAAGCGCCCGTTTTTCCAGCAAGGCCCAGTCTTCTTTGTCAGCCCAGAAAAGCTTAATAAACTTTCCGTTGCCAAGGCGATTGGCTGGGGGAGTAAGGTAGTGGGTCTTGGAAGCGTCTGCAAACTTTGATTTCATAATCCTAAAGCCCCGTATCTGAAATTGGCCGATCAAGAGGGTCATTACGGCAGGCATCTGGGGGTCGTCCTTAAACTTGAATTGGAAGGTGAATTCGTTTATATCTAGTTTCATAGTAATTATGGTTATTAGTTAACGATAAAACGCCCTAGCAAGCGATTTGGGGCGGTTTTTTGTTGTCGTCGGTGTCTTCTACAGATTCCTCCAGATGCTTTAACAAGGCCTTTTTCTCGGCTTTGTGGTAGTCGTCTTTTTCCACCAGTTTATTAAACCAGCGGTGAATAGTTTGTCGGCTAAAGCCCTGGTCCTGGATAGCCTGATAAAAGCAAACAAAAGACGACCAAAAAGGGCATCTCTTTTGTATATTCCTGAATCTCCGTTCAAGTGATTTCATAATGGTAATTTTAATTATTAAATTTTTTAAATTCCGATTTCGTCATCGGTTTATAAATCAATTTCATAAGCCCGACCAGCTGGAGAGCTTTTTCGTGCGCTTCGGCCTCGGATAAATCAATATCAAATTTATCTTTGTAAAGCTGTTTGAATTTCTGTAACTGCTGGGCGGTAAGCATAGGCTATTCGTTTGAGTACAGTCTATTCTTCAGGGTTTTAATGTTGTCCCAGTAGGAACGAACTTTTTGCTCAAGCCGATCAGACCAGAAGTCATCGGCCACTTTCTCAATGCCCGCATCACGTTTGAAGACAAACATTACTTTTCGGGGATTCGCTTTGTCTAAAGTCAGCAATTCAAAGCCCGCCGTCATTAAAGCGGCGGCCACCCCTAGATCGAATGTGGTGAGAACCTCATTTCCCTCGAGCGGGATATATTGAAGCTCGTTTTGTGGTAATTTTTTAGTCATAATAATTTAGGTTAATTATTAGTGGCCTTAATTAATTGGCCAAAATTATTACAACTTCAAAATACCAATTGTTTGTGTATGCTTAAAATAAGCTATTGATAAACTTTTCATAAACAAAAAAACAGCTCGGTTAAGCTGTTCTTCTTACTCAGTTGTTAACAGTAGCTACGGACTACTTGGGGTCCACTAAGGTAATATCATATTTTTCGTTAATTTTATAACCGCAGCCTGGTTTTGAGTTGATTACGTCAGGTTCAGTTATCTTCAAGTCTCCCTTTATTTTTCTGTTTACTTTCCCAATAACGGAGCGAGTATTTTTATCGCTTTTTGAGCCTATTGCTAGTGTAAGATATGATGTTTTAATAAATTCTTTTCTGGACGCTAGTTGCTTTATTAACCTGTGTGGTTGGCAATCTCTACCCATTTTATAACAAAACTTATCTTTAGGTTCTTGCCAAAGGTCGCCAGCATCATTGAGATAAAGTTTAATAATTTTTTTATTTTTTCGATTTGATGCGCTTTGTTTCTTAGCCAAGCTAATCGGGGGCATTTCCTTTATTACTATAGGTATCGGTTGCTGGTTGTTCGCCAACGACTTTAATTTAACGATTCTCGCTACTGGATTATCTTTTTCAGACCAAGCGCCAATAAAGCCCTCACCTTCATCATAAAGTTGATTACTCTTCAGTTCTCTGATCCGAATGATATTTTCCTTTTCTAGGGCTAATAAAGTTTTTAATAAATCAACTTTCTTATGAGGGTAATCCCTTAATGATAGCAATATCTCTTCTTCATTCCTGGCGGCTAGTTCATTAATCACAATATCCCTTTGCCTACTGTATGAATCGGTTACCCGCTTTGGCGTAAGCGCATCCTTGTAGGCAGTTCTTTTCTTTGGGCCCGTTTCTGACCCTATGGTTTCTGACATACTTTGCACTTCTTCAAGGTCCATCATTAGCCCCAGGGGCGTATAAATTTTATCATTCATAAAATGGTCAATCGCAATGTCGATTTTTCCTCTAAGTTTCACCTCGTCAATAATCTCAAGATCGAATATTACTGCGCCATCTTCAAGATCCATCGTCTCTGTTTTCTTATCCAGTTTTTCTACTAGCTCCCAATTTATAAATCCGTTCTTTGATTCAATGCCTTCTTCTCCGTCTAAAGATTCGGGTCGGGTATTGGCTGAAAGATATAATATTCTATCCTCCATAAGCCTATTAATAATTTTGCATATTTCTGTGAGAGAGTTCTCCTCAAATGAAAATTCCTTTGCAAAGAATCCGCTGTCGTCTCTACGACTATGCTCTAATAAGATTTTTTTCATTATAAATAATTCCAAGTCACTATTTTCGTAAGGCGTTGTGGGCCCGCCGTCATAATCAAAAACATTTTCTTCGTCATCATCTTCCGATCCCAGCATTTTCATTTCACCATTATGCAAAACTAGGTGGTCATATTTCAGCAGATTGTTAAACTTTTTTTCAAATTCCTTTGCCAGTGTTTCATCTCCGTCGTACATTAATGGGTGACCCGCTTCTTCAAATATTTTAAACAGCATTCTATGTTCAGGAGAGGGGTTGATTGCGGAAATGGCGCTACCTGGAGCTGTCGCATAATACAGCAGTACGTCGTAGACCATCCGCCATTTCGTATTTGGATAAACAATAAGGCCTTGCGGTACTCCCCATTGGGTCAAATAAATTTGCAATTGCTTTCCCGTGCATAGCTCTCCCAGGTGCCTGGCCAATTGTTCCAGTGTGCGTATGTCAATTATTGATTTTTTCCCCTCGGCTCTCTCAACTATGTCCAGGATATCATCTCCTTTAAATTCAAATTCTATGGTTCTTTGCCCAATATCCTTATGTGCTTTTTGCTCCTTAAGCCCCTGCCAGTCGATTTGAATTAATCCAAGCTCGTCTAGAAGCAGTGCAAACTCGTCATTTTTTTCATCCGTAGAGGTTTTATAAATATTACCCCTTTCAATACTGGCTCCTTCCAGGGGTATAGTATCCATTCCAATGACATCGTATAGGCACCTGTTTCTCACTTCTATATTCCGCAAAAGGTCTTCGGTGTTTTTAATTTTATCGTGGTATGCGCTGACACGTCTCATAGTAATTATAATATTAATATTGCGGTATAATACCGCCTGTTGTATAATAATGTTAATAAATGTTAAGTAAAAAGTCAATGGAAAACGGAGCTCAAAATACAGCGGATTTACCCGAATTATTAACCCTTCAAGAAGCCTGCGAGGTTTTGAAGTGCCACCCGAACACTTTGCGCCAGTGGGACAAGAAGGGTATTTTAAATGCTGTTAGATTTGGTGAGAGGAAGGATCGCCGTTATCGCAAAGAAGATATTATGAAAATGTTGGAAAAAGGAAATATTGAATAATTTTTAAAATTTAATTGCCTAACCCTTGTTTAGTCGCAAGGTATGGCGCTAAAAACCGACCAAGGTACTGAACCCCTCGTTCAGCAAGCCTTGGTCGGTCATCGCTCGAAAGGGCGGTGTGAGTCGAAAGACTCCAAGCTGGCGAGGGGCTTTGTATTTCCTTGAGCCAGCAAAATAAATCCGACCAAGGCTATGACAAAAAAATTACAATCACAATCGGCAGGAAAATCTGCCAAAAACCATTTTGATATTGAGAAAGCAAAGGGCAGGCCAATGCTCCATTGGGCAGGCAAGAAGCCTTTAAGCAAGATAGAGTATTATCCAGCACAGGAAAAAGAAGTTTACGGCGATAAGAACTCAAAAGATTTTAATAAGCTTTTTTGGGGAGACAACCTTCAAGTATTGGCTCATTTATTAAAAAAATATCGGGGCAAAATAAATTTAATCTATATTGACCCGCCGTTTGACAGTAAGGCGGATTATATAAAAAAAGTGCAGATTAGAGGTGAGAAAGTAGAAGGCCAAACGCAAAGCTTACTAGAAGAAAAACAATACACGGACATTTGGGAGAAGGATCAATATTTACAATTTATGTATGAACGCCTTTTGCTTATGAGAGAGCTTCTTGCAGATTCTGGCAGTATTTATTTACACGCTGATTGGCATAAGGGCCCTTATCTTAGGCTAGTAATGGATGAAATTTTTGGAGACGATAATTTTAGAAACGAAATAATATGGCACTATATGACCTATCAGGGGCAAGTTGAAAAATATTTTCCTCGTAAACACGATAATATCCTTTTTTATAGTAAAACCAAGAATTTTTATTTTAAATTATTAAAGGATAAGGAATTTACAAAAAATATTGATTATAGGCGCTGGAATAGATACTTAGTCAATGGTAATGAAATTCGAGGAGACAAATACCCAAAAGATGATAGTCGTTTTGATGTTTTTATTAACAAGTGGCGCAAGGAAAACAAAAGAGAACCCACAAAGGATGATGTGATATATCGTCTTGAAGGATTTACGGTCGATAGCGTATGGGACATAAAGGCCGAAGACCCCAAAAGTCTTTCTAGGACGGGTTACCCCACTCAAAAGCCCACAGAATTAATTGAAAGAATTTTAGATGCGTCTTCAAAAAGAGGTGATTTAGTCGCAGATTTTTTTGTTGGATCGGGTACCACGCCTGCGGTCGCTCAAAAATTGGGCCGTAAGTGGATTGCCTGCGACATAAATTTAGGGGCGATACAGACCACAACAAAGCGGTTGAATAAAATTATTCAGGATCAATTAAAGGATGAGCATAAATTAATTAAAGACGACTTTAAGGGGCTTAAGGCGTTCAAGGTTTATAATGTCAATGAATATGATGTTTTTAAAAACGAAATTGAAGCAAAGGAAATTATTATGGAAATGTATGGAATTGAGCCGATAAAACGGAGTTATTTTGATGGCGTGCTTGATAATAATTTTGTTAAGGTGATGCCGATGAATCGTGTTCTTAATAAGCTGGATATTCGCAATGTGTTAAAAAGTATTGAAGATAAAATTGACACATTTTCCGTTAAGAAAAAATCAAAGTCAGGGGAGCCCGTGTATGAAGAAGGAGTGCTGATTATTGCTTCGGGAATGGAGATTGATACCTTGGATTTCTTGAAAAAGGAAAATAAAACTGGTGTTAAAATTGAAATAAGAGATATCCTTACCGATAAAAAGAATCTGATTTTTAAACAAAAGCCCGAGGCTAAAGTTGGTGTAAAAACAAAGGGCAAAATATTAGAAGTTGAAATTAAGGAGTTTTATTCGCCGATTTTGATAAGGAAACTGGAGATAGAAAATTCCAAAATGCTTAAAAAAGAATATCAAGCAAAGGTTAAAGACTTTAAACAGATTATTGACAGCGTCGCCATTGATGTTGATTATAATGGCAAATTATTCAATGCGGAGATTATGGATCTCCCCAGTAAAAAAGAAGTTATCAAGGGAAAGTATGAATGGGAGTATAAGAAAAAAGGAAAAAACAAAGTAGCTATAAAAATTATTGACGTTTTAGGAGAAGAGTATTTTGAGACATTTGAAGTCAGCATCTAGCTATGGAAAATCCTTTTTTACAGAATATCCAAAAAAAGGTTGCGCTTTGGCGTGAAGATAATTATAAGGGCGTACAAAAAGAAACGCTAAATATTTTAACCCACATTAAGCGAGTGGGTTTTTTGCATTCACCCCAGCTGGAAGCATTGGAAACATATATTTATCTGAAAGAAGTTGTTGGAAATAAATCTTCACTCGAAGTTTATAAATCTCTATTTGATGATGAGAAGGAAATGCTTCTTGGCTTAGGCATTGGCAAGGACGAAGCTTTTGACTTGATGGGTAATAAAGTAAAAATTGCCGAATTGATGGAAGAAAACTTTGGCGCCTCAAATTATGCTAACCAGGTCTACGCACTGACTATGGGAGCGGGCAAAACGATTTTAATGGCCACAATGATGATTTATGATTTTGTGTTGTCTTTTTATCACCCCGATGACAAGCGATTCGCCAAAAATGCCCTGGTATTTGCCCCAGACACGACTATTATTGAAAGCCTGAAAGAAATAAAAACCTTTGACTACTCCAGGGTAATCCCCAAAGAATACCAGAACATAATTTTAAATATTAAATATCATTATCTTGAGGACGTGAGCACTCCGTTGTCGCCGATTGGCAATTACAACGTGATTGTCTCAAACTCCCAAAAAATAATTTTAAAAACCCAGCGCAATTATAATGCGACCCAGCGCCTATTCGGCGACTGGAATTATATGTCCAAGCGTGAAGTAGAGAATATACGCCTGCAGGCTATTAGGCGGCTGAATGACTTGGTTGTGTTTGTTGATGAGGCTCATCATTCCTATGGCAGAACCCTGGAAGGCACCTTGAAAAAAACCAAGCAAACCATTAATTACATCCACGAGGAAGGCAAAACACCCGTTGTGGGAGTGGTGAATCTTACGGGCACGCCATACGTTGGCAACAAGATGGTTGCCGATGTTGTTTATCATTTCGGGCTTAAGCAGGGTATTGAAAAAGGAATTTTAAAGCAAATCAGATTCTTTGAATACGGCCAGGTAAAATCTGAAAAATTTATTGAAGATGTGATTGATAAATTCTGGAGTGAATATAATGAAAATCGGCTCGAAGGCCGACTCCCCAAAATAGCTTTTTATTCATCAAGTATTGACGACCTGCAAAGCGACTTAAGGCCAAAACTGGAAAAGATATTAGCAAAAAGAAAAATTCCCCTGGAAAAAGTTCTTGAGTACCACACTGAAGCCGAAGAAAATAAAGACGAATTTGTTAATCTGGACACCATTGAAAGTAATAAACAATTTGTTTTGCTCGTCGGCAAGGGGACCGAGGGCTGGAATTGCCGTTCGCTAGTTTCTTGCGCTCTTTACCGCAAACCCAAAAGCGCAATTTTTGTGCTTCAGTCATCAACCCGTTGTTTGCGAAGCATTGGCGATAATTCAACATTCGCTTCAATTTTTCTTTCCGAAGAGAACTATAAAACAATGGATAAGGAGCTTCGCAATAACTTTTCTACTGACATTAAGGAACTTTCAGCTCAAGACCAAAAATCAATCGAGCACACCTTAAAAATTGT
>Ga0180438_10004722_pt1 | contig 19440 bp, 14 predicted proteins | sample SS_ome_12_FD_132455 | JGI IMG/M metagenome (GOLD analysis project Ga0180438, IMG submission 132455) | Hypersaline lake sediment archaeal communities from the Salton Sea, California, USA - SS_3_D_2 metaG | ecosystem: Environmental > Aquatic > Non-marine Saline and Alkaline > Hypersaline >... | reverse complement strand
TTTGGCGGTTGGTTGATGACGGCTCGTCGTGGATTTTTGCAGGCCGTGGGATGGAGAGGTTTCAGATCAATGCTGTAGCTATTTCTCTATATAATGGTTTGGTGGCCTATTCAGGGACGGACGATGGGATCTACACGACCGCTGACGAAGGCATGACCTGGACAAAGATGGATGCCGGGATGGGCGATATAGTCGTCTCGGCCATCGCTTTCAATCCGCGAGATGGCTTGCTCGTTCACGCCGGGACTGAGAATGGGGTATGGAGCCAGGCTCTGGCGCTGTCCTCTGATATTCCACCAGCAGCGACTGCGTTGGCTATGCGTTACGAGCAGCCGTCGCCTGTCCCTACGCCGACGCCCACCCCGCCTGTGGTGAAGACCATCGTTTCTACTCCTGTGTTCACCTATGTGCCCCCAGCCAGACACCCGATTGTAGTTTCACTGCCTGATACGCCTGAGCCTGTCCCAACAGATACCTATATTGTACTGGCGTCCACACCGACCAAGATCTCTACTTCTCCTACGCTGACACCCACTCCCAGCCCGGTGGATACGCCTACTGCGACCAGCACGCCAACAGTTGCTCACACCCCTAAATCTACATCCACGCCGACTAGAACATCTACCCCTACCCCAACGCGTACACCGACCAAGACGCCTACCTCTACCCCAACGCGTACACCGACCAAGACGCCCACCTCTACACCAACCCATACACCGACCAAGACGCTCACCCCTACACCAACCCGTACACTGACCCACACGCCCACTGCAACTAACACACCGACCAGAACACCTACTGCAACCCGTACACCGACCAGAACGCCTACTTTAACCCATGTACCGACCAAGACGCCTACTGCGACCCACACGCCGACTGACACCCCCACTGCAACTAATACACCGACCGCGACGCCCACCCTCGCCATGGGCTGCTTCGATGATGGAAATATCACCGGTTGGTTGAGGGGGGGCGATGCTCCTTGGGAGGCGCCCAGCGATGAAGCCTATAGTGGCGGTTGTGCGGCGGGCAGCGGAGCCATTGGCGATGGCCAAGAGAGCTGGCTGAAGGGCTATGTGATGGGGCCGCGCATAGTGAACTTTTACTGGAAGGTCAGCTCAGAGCCTGGCGATGAACTGCGTTTCTATATTGACGACGAGTATTTCGCAATAAGTGGCGATGTGGATTGGACACTGGTGTCTCACTACCTGGATGAGGAACGTTGGTATACTATCGAATGGAAGTATATCAAGGATTATGCAGGTAGCGGAGGCCAGGATAAAGGTTGGGTGGATGACGTCGTCGTGCTCCCGACCCCGACCCCGACTCTGACGCCAACTTCAACCCCAACTCTAACTCCGACTCTGACCCCAACTTCAACCTGAGTTTCCGGCATCGGATTAGCGCAATATGGTTCAGTTAAGCGTCACTGTCGGTGAAATTCAATCTGTTTACATAACCCTTCAGCAATATGATGAGAAGGTCGAGTTTGTGCGGAAATGCACAAAGTATTAGTAGGCAGAGGCACAAATTTACTAGCCAAGGGCTATCTGAAAAATAGCTCTTTTTTAATACCCCGCAACCGCCCGAATTGTGGTAAAATATATTATGAGTAGGTAGGGAGATGCCCAGTTTTTACAGAATTTTAGCATTTCCTTAACACTTGCTTAATACAAGTGTGGTACAGTGAGGTAAATAGTCGTGGCAATGACGGATTGGGAATTCAGTGAGTTCCTCAGAAAGGTCGAATGGAAAGTAGATATCCCCCTCAGATGGATGCTTCTATTGCTGGGTGGGATCACGATGGGGTCTTTCAAAGCCCAGGATCTTTCCATCGGCATGGTGGGAGGCCTTTTGCTGTATGCCCTGTCTAATATGGCCCTTATGCTGATCTTTCTGTGGCCAAGGCTGCCAACACAGGTGGGCAGGGGCGTTCTTGTGTGTTCATACCTCACTGATGTCGTTTTTGCCAGTTTCCTGGTCTATTACACAGGTGGAATCGGCAGTGATATGTACCTGCTTTATTGCCTCCTGGTTTTCAAAGCCGCTGTCTATTATCCCTATTTGCACAGCATTATTTTCATTGCCTTTCTTTTCTGCCCTTTATACGTTTACGTCCTTTACCTTGGCTCCCACAGTCTTTTTTTCCTGCGTGAGGGGGTGTTTCTCTTCCGCTATGTTTTGCTGATAGGGGCTGTGTTCATTGGCATGTATACAGCCTGGCTGATGGACAGTCGGCAGCACAAGATTCGTATTCTCTATGAGAGTTTGGTCGGAGAGAAGAAACTGACAGATGAGAAAAGGAAGGAATTGGAAGCGATTTTGTGCAGCATTGGAGATGGTGTGATCGTGGTTGACTCGCAATGCAGCCTGATCATGATTAATCCTGTGGCCTGTGAGATCTTGGAGACTACAACCTCTACGGCCATTGGTCAACCTTTGTCCAAGGTCGTAGGGGATGAGACCTTGATTTCCTTACTGGAGGAGGCTTTGGAAAGGGATGACGGTTCCTCTTTCGCCAGGGAAGTCGTATTGCGTCCGACTGGGAATGGAAGAGAGAGGGTTTACGAGGCTTTAGCCTCGCCGTTGACAGGCGCTGGTGATGGCAGTCGGGGTGCAGTGGTGGTGTTGCGGGATATCACCCAGCAGAAAGAGTTGGATTTAATGAAATCCAATTTTGTGTCCATTGTTTCCCACGAACTAAAGACCCCTCTTCACTCCATTAAGGGTTTCGTGGAAGTCATTCTAATGGGCAAGACGGGTGAACTCAACGCAATCCAACGGGATTTTCTTGAGACCACTCGGGATCAAGCGCAGCATTTGCAGAATATGATCAATGATCTCCTTGATTTTGCCCAGTTCGAGGCTGGACGGATCAATCTAAACCTGGAAGAGATCTCTCTCGCCGAGCTTGTAGATGAGGTCATAACCAAGCTGGAACCGTTAGCGGATGAGGCGGGGGTCACGCTCTGTAAAAGCGTGATGCCTGGCCCGTCTTTTATCCACGCCGATAGGACACGTCTGCTGCAAGTACTGACTAACCTGATTGATAATGCCATTAAATTTACCTCAGCAGGAGGGAGGGTATCGCTCGAATATTTTGACAACGGCACTCAGGTCCGGGTTCGGGTTTTGGATACTGGCATTGGCATTCCTCCAGGTGAGCGGGAGAAGATATTCGATCGCTTCTATCAGATTAATGGTAGTCCCGCTCGTGCTTATCGGGGATCTGGACTGGGACTGGCTATTTGCAAGCACATCGTAGAAGCTCATCGGGGGCAGATTTGGGTGGAAAGCAACGACCCTCGGGGTAGTGTATTTTGCTTCACTTTGCCTAAATACCCGGAGGAAGAGGGAGGTTTGTCCTTGGACTTTTTCACGATGCGATCCTGAGTCTTAGCTCTGCATGGCTGCTCATCTGGCTGGTGGGTACAGAACGGGGAACTATTATGAAACCTAACCTCGACGAAGGTTAGGTTTTGTCGTTAGGGGATTTCGCAAGAAGATGAATATATTGTAATGTCTGAGGTCCCTGCTTTTCAAGTGCCTTTCATCTTGGAGACATATAATAGAAGGGGTACACTGCTCACTTTATTGTTGAACAATGCTGGCAGGTCAACCTACAAATTCTAACTTTTTTCTAACTTTCTTTTAACCAGATTCCTACTTTTTGAGGATATACTTAGGCTAATCAGTGTATAGGTGTGTAATTAGGACCTTTGGGCTATTGAGTAAGGAGTTGTGCGATGAAGAGGATGCGTTTTCTTGTCTCCGCACTTATTATCTGGCTCTTTTTCTTCTATAACATAGAGCGACTGAATGTACCTATCAATATTATTTCCTCAGTTGCTTACACTTTGGTACCCATCATCGCTGCCCTCACGATCATTGTCTCCCCCTTGCGCAAAATCTCTTTGTGGTTAAATCTGGTGTTGCCCATCCCGGTATTCTTGGTGCTCAAAGCCTGGCTAGGGTATCGTATATGGGGTACGGCCCTTCCTTTGATGGTGACAGAGATCTGTGCTATTGCTCTGACGACTATTCTGGCGCGTTGGGTGAGCAGCGGGTTGTGGGAGTTTGAGAGCGCTATAGCTCGCATCACTATTGGGCAGATCGGCAAACTGCCCGAGTCGTTTTCGACTGACCGGGAAATATACCGGGAGGTGCGACGGGCCCGGCATCACCAGCGTCCTCTGGCGTTATTGGCCATTGGGGTTGAGGAGCAATCCATCCAGATTGCCCTGGACCGGATGGTGCAGGAAGTCCAACAAGCGATGATGAGGCAGTACGTGCTGTCTGGCGTGGCCAAGACGTTATGTGATGAACTGGAAGACTATAACATCATTGCCCGGCACAACAACCACTTCCTGGCATTGTTGCCGGAAGTGACGCCGGAAAAGTTGGCTGGCCTGACCGGGCGGTTGCGCAAGACAGTGTCCGAACAGGTAGGGGTCAACCTGCAAATTGGCATTGCATCTTTTCCCGAGGATGCGGTGACCTTTGAAAGCCTGGTGGGGAAGGCAGTCAAGAAGATGGATGTGGAGCCGGAGCCAGGACCCTCCCTACAGCCTCAACGGTTAACAACAGAACACCATACTGCATGACATTTTGCTAGAGGAGAAGACCAATGGACTTAGTGATCATCAGCCAACCTCGGGTATTCCCTTATCGGAAGGAGTATGAAATCGCCAAGCGCGTGATGGACGTGGCCTTTTGCCTTACGGCCCTGCCTTTGGCCCTACCCTTGATAGCCCTCTGCGCGCTAGCCACCCGCCTCGATTCACCAGGGCCTGTCCTCTTTATCCAGAAGCGCGTCGGCAAAGGAGGCCGTCCTTTTTGCCTGTTCAAATTCCGCACGATGCAGCATAATATTGATAATAGTTCTTATCGAGTTTTTATGAAGGCTTTTGTGAACGGGCAGATTGGTGGCGATGGAAACGGCCAGGAGATCTATAAGCCTATTCATGCCTCTCATGTCACCCGGGTGGGACGCATCCTGCGCAAGGCCAGTCTGGACGAACTGCCCCAACTCATCAACGTGCTCAGGGGAGAAATGAGTCTGGTTGGCCCTCGGCCCAACGTGCCGTGGGAAGTTGAGGAATACCGAGGCTGGCACAACGAGCGCCTGGAAGTGCTGCCGGGCATCACCGGCCTGGCTCAGGTGCGGGGACGGAGTGGCATAAACTTTGATTCTATAGTAAAATACGACATTGAATACATTGAAAAGCGGAGCCTGGCGCTGGATTTAAAGATCCTGTGGTGGACTCTGATCTCAGTCTTCCTTGGAACGGGTGCTGAATAGGGGGCAAGGCGAGGTCGGCGTTGAAGTGGGTGGGAAGGCTCAGGCCAACGCCGACGGACTTTTTCCAGCGGTTTAACTTGTCTATCAGGGTGTAGAAGGGGGGAAACATGGAGCTAAAGATCTATTTGCGGATTCTGTTGAGAAAATGGTGGATCGTTCTGCCTGCTTTTCTGGTCACGCTCACAGCCACCATTGTACTTACTTTCACTCAAGCGCCTACTTATAGTGCCACCACCACTTTCGTCATCGGCCCTAATAGCTCTTTTGAGGATGTAAGGAGTTTTGTGAGCGGATTAGACATAGTGAGTAGGCGGACCGAAATCGTCACTACTTATGCTGAGATAGCTGCCAGCCACCGGGTCAGGCAAGAGGCGGCCGATGAGCTCAATTTATCCCAAGATCAAAGGAGTGGGCTTTCGGTTGAAAGCCAATTGCTGGCTGGCACAAACGTATTAAAGATCACGGTGGAAGGAAGCAACCCCGTTCTCGTCAGAGACTTTGCCAATATGGTCGGTACAAAGACAATAGTCTATGTACATGAACTATATGAGGCCTTTGACCTGAGTCCCCTTGATCAAGCCACACTCCCTCCTTCCCCCGTAAGCCCTAACAAGAAGCAGAACCTGGTTTTAGGCGCCCTTTTGGGTTTGGCTCTGGGTGGGGGACTGGCTTTCCTCTCGGAGTACCTGCAGGCCCCTCTGGAGAGCATGACGAACTTGAGTGTCCTCGACGATGAGACCGGAGTGTACAACAGGCGCTATTTCAGGCAGAGGTTGGGAGAAGAGATGAGTCGGGCCAGTCGAAATAGGTATCCCCTGTCTCTGGCTCTGATGAATGTTGACCAACTCGATACGATACGCGCTTCCTCTTCCCCTCAGGTTCGCAGTGAGGCCCTGCGCAAAGTGGCTGTGTTCTTGAAGCAGTATTTGCGCGAAGAGGATGTCCTGGCCCGGTTCGACGGGACAACCTTTGCTTTCCTGTTGCCCGATATGCCGGGAGAAGAGGCTAAAACCACTATGGAAAAACTGCAGATGAGGATGGCCTGGACACCTCTGGAGATGGAGAAAAGCGGTGTCAAGCTGAATCTGAGCGGTGCTGCCGGTGTGGTGGCTTATCAGTATAACGGCACGGGGCAGGATGAGTTTCTGGCCGAGGCCGACCGCGTTTTACGACAGGCGGAAGCGGCCGGTTATGGCAAGGTATATCTGCTGGCGGAGAATGGAGAGTACCATTGAATAGATGGGGGGGCAAGAAAGTGAAATTGTTGCGCCTGGTTTTTACAATAGGTTGTTTTTTTGTGCTGCTTTCGCTTATGGCGGTCTTGGAGGTCGCCCCGGTCTCCTCGCAGGGCGTAGAGGCCACACCCGAGGTCCCTCAGCCCACCGATGTGTTTCAGGTGACTGTAACGCCGACGGTTTCTATTGAAAGCCCCGTTTCGACTTTCAAGATCGGTCTGGCCGAATTAGGCTACGGGGAAAGGGTCCTGGAGAGCCCTTATAGTGACACGGAGTACATCCTGCGTCTGCCCCAGGGCTGGGACTTGCAGAGGGGGAGTTTCTTCAGGCTGGATTTCAGCTACAATTACGATCGCCTTGATGTCCCAGAGGCCCAGGCTCTCCCATCTCTCCTCGGTGAGATCATCGTTGCCTTTGACGATGAGATTCAGCTTATTGCCCCTGTAGAAGAAGCTTCAATAGAGAATTCTCGTTTGTGGGTCAATCTGCCCCCGTCACTCCTTAATGATACTGCTCGGAACGTACATAACATCAAGGTGACTCTGGATGCCAGGTCTATTTGTGAGGTCCCTCATAGGGCACGTTTGACCATTCACCCCACTTCCCTCTTTTCCCTGGACTACAACCAGCTTCCTGTCATCGCCGATCTGGCTTTTTACCCTCGTCCTTTCTACCAGCGGGCCTTTGAGCCGGACCAAGTCCAGTTTGTGCTGCCCGACCAACCGACGGATATAGAGTTAACCGGAGCTGTAGCCGTCGCTGCCAAACTGGGCGACCTGACTTATGGTATGGCTATCAGTGGGACCACCGATCTGGAGTTGCTGGACCGCCTGGAGGCCGAAGAGACCCTTCCGGAACATCTGATCGTCATCGGCAGGCCAGAGGGCAATGGGGTGATTTTGAAGCTCGATCAATTGGGTATGCTTCCTGTATCCCTGCGAGAGCGCCAATTGAGTCTGGCCGGCGAGGGGCCGGCTATGGCTGCTCCAGGCGGTATTCTGACCTATACTCTGACCCTTGTTAACACGGCTCAAGATGCTGTCTCTTCCCTTTCCCTGGTGGATACGCTGCCTGCTTACGCTCACCTGGTGGCCTGTAACCCTCTGTGCACCGAGGAGGCGGAGGGGAGGGAGGTAAGCTGGTCCATACCCTCTTTGGAAGCGGGGGAAGCGCTTAGCTACACGTTGGGGTTGCGTCTCAGTGAGGTGATCACGGATTCTGTGGTGGAGAACACGGTCACCTTGCTCGATGCAGCGTCCGGACCGCTAAACGTCAACACACTGACCACGACCATCCGTTCCGCTTCGCTGCCAGAATCTGGCCTGAGCTCGTCCGTGTCCAAACCAGACGGTTATTTCTTCTGGCAGGGAGAGCGGGCCATACCGGAAACCGATGGCATCGTGCAAGAGATCGTATCCCCCTGGGATCAGACCCGGGCCATCTTGGTCATCACCGGTCTGAGCGATGAGGCGGTCTACAAGGCGGGCCGGGCTATGAGTTCCGAGGGCCATTTCCCTGGCATGAAAGGATCCTTTGCGCTCGTGCGTGAGGTGCGTCCCTTACCAGAAATCCCGCCGGAACCCCAGGCTACCGATATAACTTTTGCCGACCTGGGATATGGTGACAGGACGTTGAGAGGCTACTCTCAAGGGATAGACTATTCCTTTGATATTCCTTTCAATTGGCACCTCACCCAGGCAGCTTACCTGGAATTGCGCTTCAGCCACTCCCAACTTCTCAGTTACGAGGGATCGTCCCTGAGTGTGTTCCTCAACAATCAACCCATTGCTACCGTTGCTCTCACTGAGGAGACCTCACTGGATGGAAAGCTGAAGGTTGAACTTTCTCCCTCTCAGGTGCGCTACGGCAGGGGCAATAGACTTTCCGTCCAGGCTGAGATGCAGCCTTTTGATGAGTGTGCCCGTGTGGATCTGTGGTTGCTCATTAGCAGTGCCTCTACGCTTCACCTGGATCATAAGGAGCAGGAGGTCCGCTCTCTGGCTCTGGATTTCTACCCTTATCCTTTCAGCCGACGGTCTGATCTGGCCGATGTCGTGTTTGTGCTGCCGTCGGAGCTACGGCCTGAGGAGTGGGAAAAGACCTTGCAACTGGCTGCCTCTCTGGGTAATGCCGCTGGTGGTCCCGACCTTGCCCCCAGGGCAATTCTGGGGGATACCTGGCTGGAAGCAGAGCCGGGTGATTACCACCTGATTGCCATGGGGCGACCTTCTCGCAATCCTATGCTCCAGCAGGTCAACGCACAACTTCCCCAACCTTTCCGGCCTGGTTCCGACGAGATCGAGCAGCGGATAGATGAGGTAGTTTTCCGTCTACCCCCTGGCTTGAGCCTTGGTCTCGTGCAGTTGATCCCTTCTCCCTGGGACGAGGCGCGTGCTTTTCTGGCTGTTACCGGCACAACTGATGAGAGCGTCAAAGAGGCAGCAGACGTGCTGACTGATCAGTCCTGGGCCTTGAGAGGTAACCTGGCTCTCATCAGAGAGGGTGAGGTCAGCACGATTGATACGCGTGGGTTGAGGGGCAGCGGTATGGCGACGGCCGTGGCCACTGCTTTGCCTGAAATGGGCTCTATTACAACTACGGTCACACCGCTACCCCTCAGCCCAACGCCGGCCGTTTCTGCTTCGCAAAGTTCAGACAAGCCGGCTCGCCCTGCATGGCTCATTCCCCTGGTGGGGATGAACGGGTTGATCGTCATAGCCATCCTTACTGTTGCTTTCTGGCGAGCAAGGCGAAGGAGATCGTGATTACAGTGTTCAATATATCATCCCAGGTGAAAGCGCCTACTGATTCTCCATCTGCCAGGCTTGATCGAAGTATTCTAACGGCAGCTAAGGGGGGAGGCATTGTATTTGCCGGTAATTTGTTTCAATATGGCAGTCGGTTTGTGATTGCTTTTTTGATGGCCCGTCTCCTGGGCGCTGAACAGCTTGGTTTGTGTAACCTTGCCCTGAGTGCCGTCTTTATTGCATCTGGTTTGTCCTTACTGGGACTGCCGTCGGCTATAGTGCGTTATGTATCTCTCTTTGCCGGCAGGCGAGATAGGGACGGGTTGTGGGGAACGCTTCAGGTAGGGCTGGGATTGGCCACTATGGTGAGCCTATTTATCGGAATCGGGCTGTTTGTTCTGGCTGACCCCATTGCCGAACAGTTGTTTCACGAATCAAGGCTGGCCTCTCTGCTGCGGGTCATCAGTCTGGTTGTCCCCTTCTTAACGTTGAACGACATCATTGCTGCTGCAACCCGGGGTTTCAAAAAGATGGAATATGGGGTCATTGGCCAGAGCATCTCGCAACCTATCATCAGGCTAATTCTGGTAGTGTCCCTGGCTGTTATTGTAGGGCTGAACGCGACCAGGGCGCTGGTCGCGTTCAGCATGTCTGTCATAATAGTCTTTGTTATACTTCTGTACTTTTTGAACAACCTGTTTTCTCTGAATCGTCCCTTAAAAGCAGCCCGACGCGATACCAGGGAGATCTTGCTCTTTTCGTTGCCTATCTACTTGTCAAATCTAATCAGGACCTTTGGCGGCAATCTACAGACCGTGTTGTTGGGGGCGTTGAACACGGCCACCAGTGTTGGCATTTTTGCCGTTGCCAGTCAGATTAACATCATAGGCCAGATGTTTTATGGAGGTATATCCATCGCCTCATCACCTATTGTCTCCGAACTTTACGACCGGGGAGAGCGGGAGCAAATGGGGCGCTTTTATCAGACGGTGAGCATGTGGACGTTCACACTGAACTTGCCTCTGTTTCTGATTGTGCTGTTGTTTCCCGTGCCCATTCTGTCTTCATTCGGACAGAGTTTTGTCGGCGGGGCCAGCGCCCTCACCATTTTGGCCTGGGCCAATCTGGTGAATACGGGCACGGGTATCTGTGGCGAGGTTCTCGATATGACCGGGAACACATCTTTGAAATTGGTTAACTCTATTGTGGTATTTTCCCTCACGCTAGGTTTGAACATTTTTCTCATACCCCGTTGGGGTGTAGTTGGTGCGGCTACAGCGGCGTTGACCGCTACGGCTACTGTTAACCTGCTTCGTTTGCTAGAAGTTTTTATTCTGTATCGGCTGTTACCTTACAACCTGAGCTTTTTAAAGCCTGTTGCGGCTGGACTGGTGACACTGGCCATTGCCTGGGGCGTGCGCTCGTTATCCCCTCATGAAGCGAATCTTATTTACACGGCTATGAATGCGATCATTCTCTTGGCAGTATATGCAGGTATGATCCTTTTATTGGGGCTCTCTCAGGAGGATCGTATGGTGTTGTCTCGTATCGTGCAGCGCATGAGTGCTGTGTTGTCAAGATAGGGATCGTCGGTCCTGTTCGCAAGTATTGACAAGCGTTTATTTCTTACGTGGGGTGTTTGATTACGGAGAGAGGGTTCCCGGTGCACCAATTTGTAGAGAATATCAAGTCGGATAAAACCTTTTTCTTTTATAGAGGGTCAGTAGCTCTTTATGCCCTGTTGAGAGCTATGGAAGTCGGACCGGGTGATGAGGTCATCTTGCAAGTGTTTACTTGTCCTGCTGTTCCCTCTCCTATCGTACGCCTGAAGGCTACTCCCGTTTATGTGGATATTGATCCAGGCACCTTTAACATGGATCCGGACAAGATTGAAGAGAGGATAACAGAGAGAACCAAGGCCATCATCGTTCAGCACACCTTTGGCATTCCGGCCGAGATGGATCCCATTCTGGACCTTGCCCGAAGATACAATCTACGAGTTATTGAAGATAGTTGCCATGCTTTTGGGTCCAGGTACAATGGGCAGGAGGTTGGTACCTTTGGCGATGCGGCCTTTTATTCTTTCGGGTGGTACAAGCCTGTTGTGCTCGGAGTGGGTGGGGCTGCCGTTGTGAACAGCCCGGTCCTTAAACAGAGGGTGGAAGAACTGTATGGTGGTTTTGTTGCTCCGCCAAGGCAAGAACTGATCGCTCTATACGTACAATATTTTGCCTATGCCTTGCTATTGAAACCCTCTCTCTTTTGGTTCATGAGAAACGCATATCGCAAGCTGTCCAAACAGGGCTTGATCGCGGGTACCACACGGCGCAAAAAGGAGGAAACCGCTCGAGGTGGCGGAACGGGAACTGCTCACAGTGGAAAAGTAGCAGGCAAAAGAATGCTCCCTTTCCAGGAAAAACGATTATTCCGAAAGCTTGATGACTTTGCCCGTCGCACCATTCCTCATCAAGAGTGGGTGGTGTCCCAGTATGAGGAACTGGTTTCACAAGCCGGATATGAACTCTTGAAATCGAATGGACGGTTTGAACCGGTTTATTATAAATATCCGCTGCTGGCTGACTGCAACAAGGATATTGTTGAAAAAGCGTCACAAGCGCGGGTTGAGCTGTCAAACATGTTTGTGTCTCCCCTTTATCCTCCAGGGTGGGCAGCGATTTGGAAATCTTTGGGTTATCAAAAAGGACTGTGTCCGATCTCAGAGGACATATCAGATCGGATTGTTGCATTACCCATCCACGCCAAAGTTCAAGCTAAGGACATCGAGAGGACTGTTGCCTTTTTAACGTCTTTTCGATAATTTGAAGAATGGGAGAGGGTGCCGATGAAGACAAGGTTTATCTTTATCGTTGGGGTCAGTAGAAGCGGAACAACGTTGATGCGGCGGATTTTGAATAGTTCCGATCAGATCGCTATCACTGATGAGAATCACTTTCTAGGTCACGTGATCCCCTCAGAAGGAGTTAGGTACAAGTTCAGGAAATTTGGAGACTTGTCGGATGATGACAATGTCCGTAAGCTCGTTGACTATATATATTTAGGCGGACTTGAAAGAGATTTCAAAAGATTTAGGTATTGGAGTTTCCATTGGCAATGGCTCATTAAGTGGATTGACAAAGAAGACTTTTTGCGGAGAATATTGGATTCTGACAGGAGTGAACGCGCTTTATTCACAGTTATGATGCAGGTGTATGCCGACCACATGGGTAAGCCCATCATGGGAGAGAAAACGCCCATTCACTTTCGCTACGTTCCAACATTGATGGAATGGTTCCCAGATGGAAAAGTCATTCATATGCTCAGAGACCCGCGGGCAGTCTTTGCTTCCGAGTTGAGGACAAGGCGCCAAGAAGCCGTTACTATTCCCTTTAAGCAGTTGAAGCGAGTTGATTTTCTTTTCAAACTGTATATTATGCTACAGACGACTGTTACTTGGTTCGAGAACATCATTCGGTGCTCCAGGTACAAAAAGCGTTACCTGAATAGATACTACCTATTAAGATTCGAGGATCTGGTCAACGATCCAGACAAACACATCAGGCAAGTGTGTGATTTCCTGGGGGTTGACTTTCAGGGTAAGATGTTAGAGCAAGCGGTAGTCAGCAAAGGCTTCAAGTTGGGACAAGCCGGATTTGATACGGCAGCTGCCGGCCGCTGGAAAACCATGATTGATCCCTGGATAAATAGCTGGTTCTCGTTTTGGTTTGGAAAATACTTGAAAGAGTTTGGCTACGTTAATTAGGTAGATCCAAGATGAACAACGTCAAATCCATCATTGCCAGCACGATTGGCAATAAAGAACATGGGGATTTCTGGGAAGTGCATCTCCTTCCCAAAGGGCTGCCTTGGCTGCTGATATTGGGATTGGGGCCGCTGCTGGCTGCGCTGATTGTCAATGAGGCCTGGCTCTTTGCTTTGCTGATCGTTTCCCTGGTGCCGATGGCTGTTCTGATCGTTAGGTATCCTTTCGCAGCGATTATGATCTGGGTGGTGGTGATGCCCTGGTTTCCCTTTAGGGGTATGTACAAGTATGTGTACTTTGCATTCCACCGTTTGTTGATCCCCCTGGCATTAGGTGTCGTCCTTCTATCCCGTATGCTGAGGCTTAAAAAACGCAGCCCGGTGCAACTGGGTCCAGCGGAGCTGGCTATGGTCGCCTTTGGGGCTATGGGGTTCATCTCTATATTTGTCACTGGAAATGACTGGAAGCTGATATTTGCGCTTGAGGATCGGTTCCTGGTGCCGTTCATGGCTTATTGGCTGATACAGTTTTCGAATTCACAGGAGCAGGACCTGAGACGGCTGATACCCCTGATGTCGCTGCTTACTTTAGCCGAATGTGTGGTTGCTCTCGTGTCCTGGTTCGCGCCCCAGGCACTCCCCTCCATCTGGCGTTCTGGACTGATAGGCGAGCGTGTCATGGGCACTTTTGGGCAACCCATAGCTTATGGCTGTGTATTGTTATCATGCTTGGTATTTATCTACCATGATGCTATGAATAGAGGAAAAGGGTCTACCAGAAGGTTGCACATGTTGACATTTGGCCTGGGGATGGTGTGCATTTTTTTCACCTTCACTCGGGGTGTCTGGTTGGGCGGCATACTGGTCCTGCTGGCGTTGCTGTATCTGTACCCCAAACCAACGACCTTGTTGCTCGCGGTGCTCGTGCCCGTTATGGTCATCTTGTTGTCCGGCGTGCTCACCCATGAGTTCGCCCATGCCTATGAACGATTAAATGAGACTGAGGAAGGAGCCAACGCTCGCGCCGTGCTAGCCAATGCCGGGAAAAACATGTTCTACGCCAGACCTGTTTTCGGGTGGGGATTCGGTAATTACGATCGCTACGATTGGAAATTCATGGAACGGGTGAGAGATACCAATCCGACCGAGTGGCAGATAAGAAAAGGCACCTCGCACAGTACGTTTTTGACTGTTCTGGCAGAAATGGGAGTCGTTGGCTTTTTTCTCCTTTACTTCCCGGTCATCTGGTGGCTGCTTTTTACAATCAAAGCACTGCCCCGATTACCAAAAGAAGGGTTCTGGAGCCGGCGGTTGCTCATTGCTATGTGGGTGCCCATTGGTGTTCAGCTCGTGTTATGGCAGGATATAGATCTGCGTTTCTTCTATTACAGCGTCACCCTATTTTGGATCAACCTGGGCTTTATCGCCAATGCAGTGCGAACCTGTCTTCAGCCAAGTGGTTTCAGGTCGGTCGGACAGGTGATGCCATCACAAACTGCAAATCTGTAGATCGAGATACGGTTCTGGAACTCTTCCCTGTTCCAACTGAAAGTAGGCTATTTAAGGAGAATATGGATGAATCTTCTATCTGCGAACCAGACGGCGGAGATGCTCCCCAACATCTTGCTCATCGTAATGGATGCTACCAGGGCAAAGAATCTCTCCTGTTATGGCTACCACCGCCCCACCACTCCTAACCTGGAACGATTTGCTGAGCGCTCTGTGGTTTACGAAACAGCCATCTCGACGGCGGGATGGACCTTGCCTACCCATGCTTCTATTTTCACAGGACTCTACCCCTCCAGGCATGGAGCCCATGACCAGCATAAGTATTTGGTTTCTGGGTATCCTACTATGGCTGAGCTTTTGCGCTCTCGGGGGTACCATACTTTGGCCTTTTGCTACAATGACTATGTAGGTCCCGCCACTGGTCTCGACCGCGGTTTTGAGGAGTTTAATCGTGTCGTTGAGAGAGTCCCTCGTTCTCTGAGAAAGATCACGCGAAAAATAGATAGTGGTATAGCTGTTCTGCGGGGCTTGCACGACTCTGGTGCCCGTTACATCAATAAACAAGTCAACATTGCCCTGCGCCGGTTGCAGGCCAATGGACGCCCCTTCTTCATGTTCGTTCACTATGGGGAACCCCATGCACCTTATCGCCCTCCCAGAAAGTACAACCGCTATTTGCCCGATAGTGTTTCCCTCAGAAGGGAGGCCAGGGAGGTAAACCAGGATTGGTGGAAGCATTTTATAGATCTTTCGTTAGATGAACGGGATTTTGAGATCCTGATGGCTCTATATGATGCTGAGATCACTTATCTAGATACACGTGTTGCCGAGGTGTTGGATTGGTTAGAGAAGTCAGGCATACTCGACCAGACGATGGTTATCATCACTGCTGATCATGGTGAGAACATAGGTGACCATCAAATGATGGGGCATCAATATTGTCTCTATGATACCCTGCTGCATGTGCCTTTCCTTATTCACTATCCAAAAGGTATAGCGGCACCTGGACGGGTTGCCCATCAGGTGCAGACGCTGGACTTGCTTCCTACTGTTCTGACTATGCTGGGCGATACCTCGTCAGAGACATACCGTTCGCTCCAGGGTCACGATTTGCTATCGTCAACCAGGCGTGAATTTGCCATTGCAGAGCACGCCCATCCCGATCTCACTACCTTTTACAAAAGATTCCCGGGTGTGGATGTCTCCAGATATGATCGAGCTCTGAAGATGATTCGGACTGATCGCTACAAATACATCTGGAGTTCGGATGGTCATAACGAGTTATACGATTTGCAAGCAGACCCGAATGAACAGTGCAATATCATCGGTGAACATCCAGATATCGCTGAGGGTCTCGACCGACGTTTGACGGAATGGCGCAACAGTTTTGAAGCGGCAACGCCCTTGGAAGAGGCCCCAGAGTTTGAGGAAGAAGTAAAAGCCCGGCTAAGGGCATTAGGTTACCTGGAGTAAGAGGGATCGTTCATTCAAGATAGGAAGGTATCATCCGGGATATGGCTGGCTACGACGATAAACTGAACGTGATGCAGGTCATTTTGAACTTGGAGCGGGCTGGAGCGCAAGAGGTAGTGCGCACGCTGGCGGAATATCTGCAAGCCAATGGCTGTACCGTGACCGTTTGTGCCTTCGGAGATGGTCCGATGCGTGCTGAGATAGAGAGATTGGGAATCAGAGTAGAACTGCTCAGGCGCCCCCGCTACAGTGTTGTGTTTTTGCCGATGTTTTTGGCCGAAATGCTGCGCATCCGGCGAGAGCTGGCCCGGTTGATTGAAACTTGCCACGTTGATATCGTCCAGACGCACGTATTGCAAGTTCTCGATTTCCTGATCTTGACTCTACGTCATAGCACCAGGCTGCGGGTCGTTCTGTGGACCATGCAAAACGTCGAGTTTTTGCCCGAGTGGATGCCCGACCAGGAGCGCTGGTGGCAAGGGCTTAAGAGGTCCGGTTATCGTCTGTTATATCGGTTGCTGGCCAGCCAGGTAGACGGGTTTATCGCTGTATCGGATGAGGTGCGCCAGGCGATCATCAGACAGATTGGCCCTATACAAGATAAAATCTTTACAGTTTGCAACGCCGTAGATTCAAAGTCGTTTGAGCGACCCGGGGACAAAACGGCATTATGCGATCAATTGGGCCTTGCGCCTCATTCACGTTTGGTCGTCACCGTCGGTCGCCTCACAGAGCAAAAAGGCCATTGCTATTTGATAGATGCGGCCACGTCCGTCGTCTCCCTCCACCCGGACACGCATTTTCTTTTCATTGGCGATGGGGAGTTGAGAGGCGAGTTGCAACGACAGGCTCAGCAAGCCGGACTCTCGGAGAATGTTCATTTCCTGGGCATTCGAAAAGATGTGCCAGATTTGCTGGCGGCGGCCGATCTGTTTGTCTTGCCCTCGCTCTGGGAAGGGCTGTCGGTCGCGTTGCTCGAGGCCATGGCCGCCGGCAAGCCCATTGTGGCCACGGCCGTCTCGGGGACGACCCAAGCTATGACCCATGGCGAAACCGGGTTGATCGTTCCGTCATGTGACAGCCGGGCATTGGCTGATGCCATCAATCAGCTCTTATCTGACCCGGCACAGGCTCAGGCGTTGGGCCAGGCAGCGAAGCAACATGTCGTGGCGAACTATAGCGCCCAAAAGCAAGCACATGAACATCTGGCATTGTATCGTCGGCTGTTGTTGGGGAGTAGTTCATGACATAATCCGGCTAATCTCAATTAAACAAATGAGAGGAGACATTGTTAATGTCGGATGTTGAAAAGCCGCTGTTTATTGTAGGGACGGGCAGATGCGGTTCTACTGTCTTCCACCAGGTCCTATCTCACCATGCCAACGTAGCCTGGTTGTCTCGAGTCTGTGACACAAAGCCCCATAAACCTGAGGCCAATCGGTTGGCCATGCAGGCTTTGGACCTGCCCCTTCCATCTCGCTACCTCCGCAAACTGGTTTATCCGGTTGAAGCGTATCGGTTTTGGGAATATTACTGCCCTGGTTTCAGAGAACCTTGCCGTGACCTGTTAAGAGAAGATGCAACACCCAGAGTCAAAAAAGTCGTCCAGAATGTAATGGCCCAAATGCTCACCCAGAAGCGCCGCCGTCTATTGGTCAAGATTACCGGCTGGCCCAGGATAGGTTTTTTGAAAGAAATATTTCCCGATGCCAGATTCATCCACATCTATCGTGATGGTCGGGCGGTGGTCAGCTCTTTGCTGGCCGTTACCTGGTGGTCTGGGTGGCGTGGCCCGGCCAATTGGCGATGGGGGGAACTGACCTCTGCGCAGAGGGAAAAATGGGAAAGATATGGGCGATCATTTGTGGCCTTGGCGGCCATAGAGTGGGAAATTTTGATGTCGGCTCAGGAAGAAGCTAAACGAAAAATCTCCTCGGATGCTCTGCTGGAAATCCGTTATGAAGACTTTTGCCAGGACCCGGTAAAGACGTTTCAGAGGGCGGCTGAATTCAGTGAGTTGACGTGGTCGTCCGAGTTTGAAGCCACAGTTCGCAAGTTTTCCTTCGAAAACGCGGACCACAAATGGCGGGAACATCTGAGCGATTCCCAGCAAGAAGTGCTGAACAAATGTCTTGGCGATACTCTGAAGAAATACGGATACGTCTGATCGGAGGACATATCTATGTCGAAACAGCCTGTACCCGTTGCCTATATGACGCACTCTTTCCCTCTCTTGACCGAGACGTTCGTTTATAGGGAAGTATTTGGTCTGGAGCGCAAGGGGTTTCGTGTGGCGACTTTTGCCATCTGGAAGCCGGACAAAAACAAACTCTCGCAAGAAGCCCGGCATCTGGTAGACAGCAGTCATTACGTTTTTCCGATCTCGTGGCCCAAGTTTTTCAGAGCGCACCTCTATTTTCTTGGCACGCGCCCTCACAAATATCTCGGCACCCTCTTTTTTGTCTTGACCAGAAGGGGTGAGAGCACGAAAAACAGACGTCGTACCTTTTTCCATTTCTGCGATGCCGTGTATCTAGCTATGGAGATGAAGCGGCAGCGTATCAGGCACATCCATGCCCATTTTGCTATCAACGCTGCCACCGTTGCCCTGGTGGCCTCTCGATTGCTAGATATTACGTTCAGTTTCACCGCCCATAACAGCTTTTTCATTGACCGTGTCATTTTGAAAGAAAAGGTCAGAGGAGCCCGGTTTATCATCGCTATTTCTGACTTTACCCGGCGGTTTTTAATCAGCCTGGTCCCCGGCGACAACATTGGTGACAAAATTCATATTGTGCATTGTGGCCTGTCTCCTGATGACTTTGTCCCCCCCGATCCCAAACCTGTGAACGGCGCTCCAGTTTTGCTGTTTGTGGCTCAGTTGTCCGAAAGAAAGGGAACCCCCGTCCTGGTAGAGGCGTGCAGGATTTTAGCAGAACGGGGGGTGAGCTTTCGTTGCGTAATTGTTGGAGATGGCCCCCAGAGGGAACTGGTGGCGCAATTAGTTGAGCAATATGCCCTGCAGGAGGTTGTCGAGTTAGCAGGGGTGGTGTTTCAGGAGCATCTGAAGAAGTATCTCGAGCAAGCAGACGTATTCGTATTGCCTTGTGTGGTAGCCAGCAACGGTGACATGGACGGAGTTCCGGTTTCTCTAATGGAGGCAATGGCCATGGAGATCGCCACGGTGTCAACTGATGTCTCCGGGATACCGGAGTTGATCGAGGACGGGGTGAGTGGTTTGTTGGTGCCAGAAAAAGATGCGGTGGCCTTGGCAGATGCACTGCAGCGATTACTAAAGGATAAGGAGCTTTGTATGAGATTGGGAAAGCACGGGCGGCAAAAAGTCCTGCACGAGTTTGATATTGACAAAACCACAGCTCAAGTAGCTACGTTATTTGAAAGATATTTGAAAGCC
>Ga0180438_10004721_pt1 | contig 19442 bp, 35 predicted proteins | sample SS_ome_12_FD_132455 | JGI IMG/M metagenome (GOLD analysis project Ga0180438, IMG submission 132455) | Hypersaline lake sediment archaeal communities from the Salton Sea, California, USA - SS_3_D_2 metaG | ecosystem: Environmental > Aquatic > Non-marine Saline and Alkaline > Hypersaline >... | reverse complement strand
GACTTGTTTTTGCATGTTTCCTCCTAAAAGTATCCGCAGATTTGACGGACTAGCTTGAATCCCTTTACTGGCGCGGCCTAGGGGCGGTTCGATTCCCGCCCCAGGCACTACTCTATTTCTGGATATCCAACCAAATGACAGATTAAACACTGATCATCTAGGGTTTTCACTACAATAGCCTTAACTTTTAGACAGTATTCGCCCAATTCCTTAATCATCCTTTCCTTTTCTTCCATTTCCTTCTCATCCATCCCCTATTTCCTCCTTATTTTCGATTGACGGAGAGTTGACGGCTTCTCTACACTCATCTTTATCTATGTGTCTCCAAGCAGCATGATAACCTCTATCATAATCCTCTTTCAAAATGTAATCTCGTCGATTATCATAGACAGTAAAGATGCTTCCTTTTAAACCAGCATACCAATATGTGGGCTTGCCAGCCCTAAGAATTTGAACTTCTGTTATTCTCATTTTCTTTTCCTTTTATCTCCACCACCCCCGGCCTCGCCCTCGCATACATCTCTTGCTTCTTGTCCTCTTTCGTATGCAAGTAATCATACAGGCCAGCCAGGTGTAGGCTAAAGTTATGTTGAATGTCCTCTGGTGTATAAACATCAGACAGGGCAGTTATGGTACTGTGCCTCACAATAGCATAAGGGTGCACATCAAAACCAAGCAAGACTGATGCCCGCTTGAGCCATGTATAAGGGTAATCCCTGCCTAATTGTGCACCATCAGGATGCCTGAAAAAATACATATCCCCGAATGTGTTGTCTTGCTCAACCAAGGCCCAATCATCAGGCAAGAGCTTCTTTTCTTTGTACGAGTCTTGCTTCCAATCCCAAACTGTCATGCGGCCATCCTGAAAGTCTTTTCGCTTTACGGGCCTCAGTTCAATGCACCGGAGTCCATAGGTAATCATCCATAGGGCGGCAAGGTGTCCTTTGGGTGCCGGTGTAATTTCTTTCATCTTGTCAAGTATCATGGCTTGGTCCTGCGGGGTGACGATCTTGCGGAGTTTCTTCTTGTACTTGCCCAGGGGTGGAAACTTCGGGACTTCCAGTTTAATATCTTGAGTGCTGTAGGCATCGACTACCCATCGGCAAAAGGTTGTGAGGGTGGCTTTGATGTTTCGCTTGGTTTTAACACCAATTGATTCTGGGAGTTGATTGAAAAATTCCTGTAGCCAAGCGTAATTAAGCAATTTATAGTTAAGATCGCCAAAAAACATAGAGGCCAAATTAATATGATTACATAGATTGCGGTAACAACGTACTTCAGGCTTCCTTTTTTCCAACCAATCTTCCCCCAAGCGATTGAAGGCCAGGGGTTTATCCTTCCTGTAATCTCTAGGATCATACTGTTTATTCAAAACCTCCGCGTTAAGGATTACTAAGAAATCTTCTGCCAGTTTCTTGTTGTCTCTGAATGGTATCCAACGGCCTTCAAAATGGCATCCCCGGTGCCATTTACGCTTAAAATGAACTTTCCAACCCCATTCATCGTGATGTATTGAGCCTTCCATCGTTAGCCCCCCTTGATGTTCAGGGGAAAGCATAACATTTTGGGCGGGGAGGTTCATCTATTTTTCAACCTGGTATGGGTACAAATTCCCCATTACAGTTGGGGCCTTGACAAAGAACAGTTTCTTGATAGGCTGGATCATCCTCCTCTTCATTCCACCATTTACACAAGGGACATTCCCAGCCCCACCGTTCAATTTCATGATATTCGATTTCGTCCATCTTCTCCCTCCTTTCCTATAAATCTTCCAATATCTTCCCGACTTCCCAAGCTGTGCTTGGTTGAATCCTGCCTTCACCCCAAGCAGACCGCCAAACCAGCCTGAAAAACCATTTGATTCTGTTCTTTATTTGAGCGGGGTTAGGCAAAATCCTCCCTATCCTTTTTCTCCGCACATTCCGGGCAAAGCAGTAAGGGGATGCCATTGGAGTAATAAACGGTGCCCTCATCTACAAATATTGCCCGCATACACTTATCGCAGTTAGCGGTATCGTCTTGTGGAAACTCGGTCATTTACATGCCTTTTTCAAATCCTTAATTAAACTGGCATACTGCTCATCATTAAAGGTCGTAACGATTTCCTCAGCATTACTTGCCCCGTGCTGACCTATGGTGGTGAAGTAAGCATCATTGTTTTTCTTGGCATAGGTTTTGAGTTCCCCCCTGCGCTGACGTTGTATGGCCTCGTCTTGTGAGGCTGGTTCGTGGTCGGGGATATTGTCGTCAATTGAATCTTCTGTTACTTGGTCAATGGCTTCTTCGCTTGGCCCTTTTTTGGGTTTCTCCCCTGTAATTATCTCCGCTGGCATATCCTCAATATCTTGAGTGAATATATCTGAGGCAGCAGTGCCGTTAAGGGTTGCAGCTATAAGTGCCCGTTTACATGCCATCTTGATAAGGGTATTGTCCAAATCCCAAGGGTTTTCATTCTCGATCTGTTCAAAGATAACCCACTGCTTATCCTTCTTACGTGGTGAAAACTGAGGTCCACCGAGTTTAGCGGGGTCACGCCCATCCCAATATTCTTTGGGTACTGGTCGGCCTGTATTTTGTGACCGATAGCGATACTTGGTTTCTCTACTATTACAGGAGCCAATACCGCTTGCCACTTCTTGAGCCGTGGGGATGTGGCTCAAGGTGCATTTCACGGTATAGGCGATAAAATCTTTTTCCCGTACTTCACGGATGATTTCGTAATTGGGGTCAAGCCGGAAAGCAAGGCAGAGTTTTTCTGCCCCTGGTTTCAGGAGTGTCGGCTTATCCGTGCCAGGGATTTTGCCATAGTGTTCGTTTTCCTTCATCACTTGGCCCATGTACTCTTGAATCTTGGTGACTTGCCCGACCATCTCGGCTACGGTCATGGCATATTCTTCTACCTTGATAAGTGCGTTTTCCATTTAGTCCTCCCCTAATGGTTTTAATTCTCCATTAATAAATCTATGTCGTTTTGTGACTCCCTGAAAACGACCCCAATCGAGATTTCCATCTGTCGGATGTGCTTTTTCACAAAGGTCACTATATTCTGCCCGACAATCATCGAGACAAGGCCCAGTACTGACAAGTTTAAAAACGGCTAAACAATAATCAAATCCGTTTTTTTCTGCTCTTTCAATGTCTTTCAGGGCAAGTCTTAATTCATATGCGTTGACGACAAATTCCATTTTAGTCCTCCTTTTTTCTCACATAAGGTTGCAATCGTTCCCAAAGTTTAACCGTTACATTCACATCGGCTTCACAGTGTTGCCTTATTTTCTCGTATTCTTTGGCTTGCCACCAACCATAGATTTCTGACCCATCTCCTATTTTTTCTCCTAAGCTATACAGGGCAGCCCAATATTCCAACCCCCTGCCCTTATATCGTTGCTTATCCCAGCCACAAAGAATGGGAAACAAATCATAATGCCAACGATTATCGTATTTCTTGGTGAGGTCTTTGTACATTTGTGGGTCAACAGGGATACCAAGGCGAATTGCAGAATGCCACAATACGGGTAAGTCGAAGGAGATGCCGTTGAAGGTGACGAGGGGGATGTGGCGATAATAGTAATAATCAATGAAAGTCCATAGGGCTGCAACATTATCGAACTCTTTTTCTAGTGCAGCACTTGATATTGGCACTTCACCATTTATACTTGTCGATCCACACACCACCCGACACAAATCAGGGTCTAAGCTCATCTTCTTGACAAGCCCCTTATCAAATTCCTGTTGTGCATCCTCAATTTTGGCCTCGATTTTATCTTTGTCCTTCAGGTTGCCCAGCTTGACACTATCGGGGTCAAATTGTGGGATACATTCTTTGGGTAAATCCCAGTTTGGCACGGTTTCTATGTCAGCACAGCAGAAGTTAGACATGGTTTACTCCTTTGGATCTTTCCCTTTAAATGGTCCACCGGGATACAGAGCTAATGCCCCCGATTTTATGTGGCGAAAAAGCATACCGTTGCCCTCACAATTAATACATTCTCTTGGATATTCACCACCCCATTGGATACCAGCACAACATCCACAATCAATTTCTTCCCACCCGGGATAATTCTCCGCAAGCCTATCGGGAAATCGAACTATTTTTTGATTTTCAGAATCCCAATATGCCATAGTTTACCTCTTTTTCGATTCTCGTCTTTTTCTCCCCGCTTTTTGCAGGGCTTCAATCGCTTTCTGTGATACTGGGCGAGTGCCTTTTGTGGCCCCACGGTTACGGAAAGGATAAAGGGGACATAAATGGGACGTACACTTCTCAACCTCGTTGTAATTCCACCCCATACATTCATGGCAAAAGGCGAGTATTGCTGTTCGAGGCGTAAGGCTTATGTTTTGGGTTCCGCCCTTGTTATTTCTGATTGTGTGTCTGATTGACATAGTGCTACTCCATAGTTAGGGCAACCCGCAGCAGAACATTCACTGCCTGCCTTGCTTTGTTCGGCGATACAAAGGGTAGGTAATATGGGCCAACCATTAGGGTACGTTGCCCGTTCTTCTGGTGTGCCTTCTTTCCGGCGTAAAGGGCAGTAGATTACGGTCATAATGTTCTCCTATCCCCGATAAGGTATATTTCCCTTAAAAACAGTGCAATTAGGCCTACCATTTGTCCCCTTTTTGCCCCCTTTACACCCGATGGGGTATATTTCCCCTGTGGGGGCATACCCTGCCCCCGTTGGGTCCCATAGAGGGAGTTAGCGAAAACTGCCGTTTCTATGCAAACAGCCGAACCTCTCCAGGCTAATTGCCCTGGGGTGGGGCTACCTTTAGCCCAAGTCTAACGATAGCCCCTGTACTGCCTCTACGCAGTACCACACTTTTGGGTGGACCGAGGCAGGACTTGAACCTGCGACCAGTTTCACCCTGGACGTAACGTTAAACTGGTTTCAGCGTGCGACGTCTGTACGCGCCTCAAAGTGAGCCAGGGTTTATTAGCTTTCCGCCACTCGGTCCATTTGGGTGCTGGCAGGCGCGGCTATCGATATAGCTTTCGTCCGGCATCATGCCAAATGCTTGTCCCTGCCAGCATTTCAAAGAACTGGTTATACGTTGATAATGGGTTAACAACGGTTAAGCTGAGCGTTTCAGGTTAACAAGCCCTTGCCGACCTACTGCGTAGGTTATGTGACCTATCCCCTACCCTTACTCTGTACTCTGGGATGCTGCCTCGCAGATCCAGTGTCTAGGGGTATTTCAGGGATTTCGATACCTCTCCTTTTAAGCGTGGTAGCTGTATGGGTATACTTACCTACGTTAAAGAGAGGTATTTTATTGCCGTCTTTATCCTCTTGAAAACCAATAAATATGGCTTTAATCTTCAATCTCTAGCTCCACCTTATAACCAAGAGTTTTCCATGCCTTTAATCGTTCAAGAAGATCATGGTCGTTGGTCTTGCCGTTCATGGCAATCTTGCCCATCAGTTCAGCACCCTCCTTAAAGGGATAGGCAATTTCCCCTAATGGAAGATTGCGATAGGCACAGAATATGAGGTTGCTCATGGTGTCCCCCCTGTTCTTATGAGCCACGCTATAACGTGGTATGCAAAATAGCCAAAGGCGAAGACCCAAAAGCCTATGGTAAACCAGCCTAATGCTGAGGGCCGTTGCATCAGTACCTCCCTAAGATAAGATTGCCTAAGAAGTACAGACCGACCAGCCCTGTAAACAGGCAGAGCATGAGTAGGGTTAGGCTGGTTTGCAGGGCTATTAGGGATATGAGTTTCATGGTGCCCCCTTAAAAGAAATGATGCCAAATCCACTTCCAAATAGAGAACTTCTTGGATACACCAAAAATTTTTCCCTCACGATACAGCCGCCTATAACACTGCATACAAAGACCGTGTTTCTTAATAGTGACGGGTCTTTCACCGCATTCGACACACAAATTTAAGGTTTGTATTTTCATGGTGGCCCCACTTTACCATATGAAAAATCCGAATGTCAAGCACTATTTTTCATATGCCTAATAATTTTTTTTCATACCCCTAATCTTTTTGTTTGCATTTTGAATTTGGGTGGTTTACAATAAAATCAAACCTAAAAAAAGAGGGGGTAGGATAGTCATGGCATTAGAATTCAATATACGGCTATTTACCCGCCTGGAGCAGTTGGCAAAAGACAATGGAGTCAGCGATGTTGATTGGTGCAGGGCAGCGTGGCCCGAATCGAAAAGCAACCCAGGCGCAAGAGTCACCGAGTTGCGAAAAATTGTGCAGATTATGCGGGAACAAGGCGTTAGCCAGCATGAAGCACAAAGGATAGCAAAGCGGAAATTCACGTTTAACAAGGCGTTTCATCTTATTAAAGGTATCCTACAACTACTTCCCACAGAGGAGGTCTATCGAGTGATAGACGAAGAGGCGGCTGAGGAGAAAGAGGCCATAAGGCGGATTCTTTCTGAATTAGCGATGCTGCGTGCCCCAGACCTGGAAATGCTATATCAAATCCTGTTAAGTGTTCGCCTGAGAAGGCAGAACGCTCCGAAAAGCGATAGCTAATTACGCAGCAAAACTAATTTAAAATTCTGAATTTTAGGTGTATGCCTAAGATTGTAGAATTTTTTTGACATTTTCTTTCGCATATGGTAATATCCGTTTTCAATTATGACCACCACTTACCTTCAAGGCCGCAAAAAACAATACGTCGATAAGAAGTGTCTGGATTGTGGCAGACGATACCGTGGCCTTACCAACGGGACTCCACTCAGGTTTGATGCTGAGGGCAAACAGATACCTCAAGGGGGTATATGCTCAAGGTGTAGGGCTAAACAGTGACTACTATGGATATACCGAAGAAGATCTAAACAAACAGGATGTGAGGGAATGACCAAAGCCAAAATAGTTACGCTGTCAGAACTATATGCTACCTGCCCCAAGTGTGATGAATCTGAATGGTATGTCATACCTTTAAGAACTCCGATTGTAGAGCTTGACGACATTTTGGGCTTGCAGTGTGTGAACTGCGGCTTTCGGGTTGAGTATAAGGAGGAAGGGTGAGCGGGGGTAAATCACCAAGGGCGAAAGGTTTTAGCTTCGAGAGGGAAGTGGTAAATATCGCCAAGGATGCAGGCATAGATGCTGTCCGGAGTGTTGCCAGTGTCTATCCGGATGTCAAATTAAATGGCAGGGCTGTTAGCTGCAAGCGGCGAAAGAATGGGCTTGAGTGGGCATATAAAGAATTAGAGTCTCCGGAACCACATGATTTCGTGTTGTTTCGGGCAGACAGGAAACCGATCTTGAAGATAAGCTATTGGAAACCATGACCAACAAAGCCTAATTTAAAGTTGGGTTTTAAAATAGTCGGACTAAATTGGAGTGTGGTGCAAAATAGTCAACCCTATCAGGTATAAATCGCAGTAATCGAGGTAGAAAATCCATCAGATGGTGAACAAATTACATCAAATAGGTGGGGACGGGTATAGATGAATGGCCCACATCGACCTCTACACAGGGCTTGCTGGTTTTGCCCTCGCCTGCCATTGGGCAGGGATAGAAACGGAAGTGATGTGCGAGAATGACGAACGATGCAGACAATTTCTCGAACGAACATGGGGAAAGCCAATTGTGCCTGACGTTCGAGAGTTCGACGGAACCAGATGGCGAGGGCGATTCTTGCTCACAGCCGGCGTACCCTGCCAGCCTGCGAGTCGTGCCGGGAAGCAAAGAGGCAAGGAAGATGACCGCTGGCTCTGGGATGAAACTCTTAGAGTCGTTTCCGAGGCAAGGCCCGATTGGTGTCTTTTTGAAAACCCTGTTGGGATCGACGACGTGGGGCTCGGAGGCATACTTGCTGACCTGGAAGCCCAGGGTTACGAAGTCGCACCGCCGCTTATCATTCCAGCTTGCGCCGTCAATGCCCCGCAACTTAGGGCAAGGTATTGGATCGTGGCGCACACCGCAGCGAGACAATTTCCAGCAGGGGCCAAAAAAATGGGAGACAATTCAAAAACAAAAAGCCCCCATTATTACTCTCACAGACCAAACCAAGGCAATATTTCTCAGACTTGGCCCGTGTGCAAAACAAACCACGACTTGTACGGTGATAGATCACACAACGGGAGAAAGCTGGATAGGGCAAAACTTGTGCAAGAACCCACAGAAAGTTTGCCCGAGGGGAAAAATGAAAACGGGAGAGGGTTATCATCTTTGCAAAGAAGTATGTCAACAGATCGGCCATGCGGAACAAGTGGCAGCGATGCAAATTCCGAGGATACTGACAAATGCCACAGCTTATTTGGTGGGGCATTATTACGCTTGCGAACCATGCAAAGAAGCTCTCAAGAAAAAGGGGGTAACGCAAATACTTTTTCAGAATCCGCCCGATCAAGTCAAGGCAACATGGCCGACACCGAATTGCAGAGACGAAGACAAGTTTCAAAGGAAACACCGAGAGGATGGCGGACAAGTGAATTTGAGTGGGGCCATTTCTGGCAAAACTCCCTCTGGCTCCCTTGCGCAGACGGAAAAGTTCGTAGAGCGCCTGATGACACTTTCGGCGTGGTTGATGGGTTACACCGTAGCTTACTTGCGGCATTGGGAAACAGCATCGTCCCGCAAGTCGGGTATGAAATCATAAGGGCGATAAAGGAGGCGGATGCAACCACCCCCTGAAATAAAACCCGATTTCTTTTGCCCGGTGTGTGACACCTACCCGATGAGGCCGAGTCATTATAAGGGGGAGTATTTTGTGTATGTGTGCTCGGACCCTGATTGTAAGGGGAAGCGGGAAATGAAAATGACCAAATATAATGAATACAGGGAGATTTTGAGGCCAAGGGAGATAAGGGAGGGATGAGAAAATAGCGTGGCATCTCCACAGCTGGAAAATGGATATACAAAAATTGCCAATGAGCTTCTTGAGGCGTTTGCCCGCACAAACTTCAGCGCATACCAGCGTCGGGTAATAGATGCGATTGTGCGGAAGACCTACGGATACAGAAAGAAAATGGATCACATACCAATAAGCCAAATTGTCGAATTAACACAGATACATAAATGCCATGTGAGCAGGGCATTAAAGGAATTAAACCACAGGAATATAGTTACCCGATTGGGCAACCAAATCGCTATAAACAAGAACTGGCAAGGCTGGCAGCAGTTACCCAACGGGGTAACTCGTAAAAAAGTTACCCCATCAGGATTAAAAGTTACCCAACGGGGTATCAAAAAGTTACCCGATGGGGCGGGGTCAAAAGAAAGAAAGAAACTCTCAAAAGAAATATATGCGCATTTTGATGAATTTTGGAGCGCATATCCCCGTAAGGTGGATAAAAAGCGAGCCCTCAAGGTGTGGGAAAAACTGAAACCAAGCAAAGAGCTTGCGGATACCATACTTGGGGCAGTTGAAAAGCAGAGGCAGGCTAAAGAGCAGAAACAGACTATGGGCGAGTTTGTTCCTGAATGGCCTCACCCGACTACCTGGCTTAACGGGGAGCGCTGGGAAGATGAGGTCATAAACCCCAAAGATTCAGGGCTTTGTGAAAAATGCGGTACGGGCCAGAAGTATTTAGGGGGTTTATGTATTGATTGTTATTACGATAAGGGAGATTAATTTCCGACACTTAAAAAATGAGACTCGAAGGCTGGAAAAAAATAGCAAAGCATTTCGATAAACACCCGGATACCATTAAGCGGTGGTTCTATGCAGGAGAACTGGTTCTTCGCAAGAACCCCATAAACGGTAAGCCGGTGCTTTACACTGAGGATCAGAAAAAAAGTGAAGGATACATGAAAGCGCCACGCAAATACCCCGAAAACGCCATGTAAATACCCCACCTTTACGTACCCCTACCTCGTTTGACTCTTTCCAAACCCCGTTTTATCATAGCACCATGATTAACTCTTTACCTTCAGCTCCCCTGGTTGGCCCTCCTGCTGGGGGAGCTTTTAACCACAACCTGAAGAACTCAGGAGAGTGAGTAATCTTACTCAACAGAAAGCACAAATTGTAAAAGACGCAATCAGGCGGTTCAATCACCTTCCGAACCGAACCATTGCGCGACATATACTCCACACTTATGGCCCGCTCTTTGACAACAATTTAGAGGCTATCCGTGGCCGCATACGGTATTACACTGGAAAAGGTGGGGATAGGAAGCGGTCAGAAGCTGGTGATAAATCCCTCTTCCGTGATACCCCGAAACTGTTTCCGCAGACATGGCGCAAGATACGAACTCCCTATGTATTGCAGCCTGGATTATGGCTGGTGCTGTCAGATGCCCATATCCCATTTCACGAGCCAGTACCCCTGCGTTCAGCAGTGGATTACGGGAAGGTGCAGGGCGCAACTGGAATTTTGCTGAATGGTGATTGGCAGGATTGCGCGGCTCTCAGTTATTGGCCCACGGTCAAACGCCGGTTTCACGAAGAGGTGGGGCTTGTAATTGATTCTTTAGATTGGTTGCGGGGGGAGTTTCCGAAAGCGAAGATAGTCTATAAGCCGGGGAACCACGAATACAGGTTGCCCAGGTATTTCCTTGAACATGCCCCCGACCTTATTGAGAGTCCTCTTGCTGCAATGGAGAGTGTAATTGGGTTTGAGGAACGCAAGATTGACTTTTTGGATTATCACCAGATGGTGATGGCTGGGGATCTCCCGATACTGCATGGGCATGAATTACAGAATTTAGCACGCACCGTTAACCCCGCACGTGGCTTGTTTTTAAGGGCAAAGACGTTTGCAGCCTGTTCTCATTGCCATAGCACTTCAGAACATTCGACACGGGATATTAACGGGCAATTATTAACAACATGGTCTTTCGGATGCCTTTGTGATCTAAGCCCTGATTATAACCCTTTTGGCAATGATTGGAATTGGGGGTTTGGGTTGATCGAAGTGAGAGACAAGGGCGATTTTGAGGTTCAGAATCTCAGGATCTTGCCCAATGGGAAGGTGAGGTAACTGTTACAAAATGTAGGTAGTTTCATCCAAAGTACCGACATCTAGTATCACTAGTCAAACGATGACGAAAGTAAACGATTTTGTATGGTATCGGTCAGTGAAGTAAACAATTTTACGATATGCTAGGCATTCAGATAAACAATTTGCCACGATGATGTTTTGACTTATTTATGTGTACTAGCAGTACATATTTGGCATTTATGATATTACGACTTACTGGGTTATTAACCCATTTTCAGCAAATGTTGAAAAACAGTTTTTGGATGAAAAAAATACATTTATTTACCTGAAATCGTGGAATTTCTTGTTCAGGAAAATACAATGTTCACGAAAAAATGAACAGGGCTGATTAGTGAAATACCCCATCACTGAAATACCACCGAAGAACAAGGGCTGGGCTTATTACGCGAGAGAGCAAGAAAACACAATGCGAGAGTATTTTGGTGATAGGGGATATGAGGCCCTGACCGAAAGGGCAAAAAATGAGTGTTTAAACCCCTCAATCGTTAACTTAAACCACGCAATCGTTAGCCCAGGGCAAACAAATGCACGAAAGAATCAAATGGAAGGGCGTTAGGTATTTTAAACCGGACGAGTTTGACGACCCCAAACACCCTGGCTCCGGCAAGGAAATTGATGGCATTTTGCTCTTTCAACTTGAACGGCTCAGACACACAACCAAATGGCCCATTATTACTCATGCTATTGTAGGCGGTGCTATTGACGTTGACGGCACACACGGACACGCAAAGAATAGCTTTCATCTGCTTAAACAAGGCGCAAAAGCCTGTGATTTTCATTTCAAGACCGATGCCGACCCACGGATACAAGCCCTTGAAGTTGAAATGTTAGGGTTTCCGGGGGTGGGTTTTTATTATGATTGGCACTGGAATGGGTTATTGCTACCCATTGGATTTCATGTGGATATGAGGCCGAAACATAGAGCACAACGATGGACAAGGAGATTCAACCCGCCATTAGGCAGTAAGTATTCTTATTGGTGGGGGAGAATGTGAAACCAAAACCAGGTGGGCCATGCCCGAAAGAAGAGGATGATAGAGGATGAAACCAGGAAGCCCAAGGTTCGAGCCTGATGTTCCTGATTTATAAACTTCCCCTGTGGTTTCGACCCAGGGTGCGGCTGGTCGTCAGCCTCGTACTGAAGGCCAGCCAGCTATAACCCTTTAGCCGAGGTACAGACAATGAAAGCATTGAAAGACAAAAGCCTATGGATTGCATTGGGGGTGAGTCTCGCTTTTATTCTGCTGATTATATTGTCGATACTGCCTCAAGCATTTGCCCATCCATTTTCTGCCCTGGAAGCTCATCAGAAATTTATCTATCCTATTGTGAGGGTCAGCACTAATACTGCTGGTGGTTCTGGTACTGTTGTCTATTCCCAGGAGGGTCAAACATATGTGCTTACGAATAATCATGTGATCTCTGATGCCGTGAGAATTGTGGAAGAATGGAACAGTGAAAAACAGGAAGAAGTTAAAGTCGAAAAGCGCAGCGTTGTCTACGTTGAAATTTTTAAGTATCGGAATATCAGCACACCTGTTGGCACGTTGAAAGTTGAGGCCGATATTATCGCCTACAACGAAGATGAGGATATGGCCTTGCTAAAATTGCGCTTTGAAGAGTCTGTAAAATATGTAGCGAGTTTATTGCCAGAAGAATTACTCGACACTGTTCATGTTACGGATGAGACTGTTGCTGTTGGCTGTTCCCTTGGATTTCCACCCTTGCCGACAATGGGTGTGCTTACCAGAAAGAATTTTCTTATTCAGTCTTTACCCTATCACATGAGTTCGGCTCAAATCATTTATGGCAATTCTGGCGGTGCGATGTTTTACGGCCCGACAGGTGAGTTTATGGGAATACCCTCAAGAGTTCCCGTTGTTGGTTGGGGCACACCGATAACACATATGGGATTATTTATCCCGATTAAGCGCATATATGACTGGCTAGACAGGATCGGCTATCAGGAGATGATTTCAGGGGATAAGTGATGCCCCGCTGGTTCAAGTATTTAGCTCTTGTATTTGCATTTGTAGTGCAAAATTGGAAGTTCCTGCTTATGGGGGCAGTTACAATAATCATCCTAATTGCAAGGAGATACTATGTTTGATCGTATTATCAAAAACTGGAAAACCACAATGGCAGCAGTGTTACCGGCTGTAGCCGCAATCCTGGCTCACTTTGGATTTGATCTTAGCCTTGAAACCTTGAGTATGTATGCGGCAGCCCTCTATGCCATTATTTTACTGTTTAGCAAGGATACTCCGGCTGAATAATGAATGCTTTTTGGTGGCTTATAGCCGAAAAGATTGTAACGAAAATCATAGAGAAGGCATTTGAAGATGAAGACAAAACTGTTGATCCTTACACTGGCGATAGTCTTCTTGATAGGGTGCGGGCACAAGTGTCAAGGCCCGCAACTGAAGAGCGGGAGCCAAACCCAACAAGTAGCGATTGATGTAACCGCTTCGACTATTGGTTATTATGTGGGCAAGAATAATCTTTCCCACGTTCCCCTATGGAATAAATGGATAAACTCCCTACTTGAACTTGAACAGGGCGACACGGTTCTCAGCTATGAGAACCTGCTTGCCAAAGGGTTTGACCTTGTGGTTGATGAGCCATTTTTGGAAATGCAGCTCAAGAAACTTATTCGCTTATTGGAATTTCCAGAACTGCAACCCCCCAATATGCCATTCTTGACAGGCCCATATATGGAAATGGTTAGGCTTGTTTTGGGTGGGTTTCAAGAGGGCCTAGAGGCAGCACAGGCAGAGGCCAATGGCTAAGAACAAAGACAAACAGAAAGAAAAGAAAAAGCCCAAGAAGAAAAAGGTTAAGGTTCACAAGGGTAAGTGGGCTATTAAGTATTAGTCTTTAGACTACACGATCTTTGACAACAGAATATCGGCTGTTTAAAAATCCGTGGTGAGGTATAGATTCACACACGGTTGATGGGTGAAAAAATCCCCCTGGATGGACTGCTCTGTCACATCCAGGGGGTTGGAGGTTATTCTTGTGTGGCTTTGGTTAGGGCTTGAGTTAAAATGGTTCTAATATTATTCATTCCATTTACAGGCATTGGGCGTTCTTCATATCTTGGCAATAATTCTAAAACAATTTTGCATGATTCAGCCAAGATCTCATAGTTATTGCAGGTATGAACAAACTCATTTGCAATGTCGGCAGCTTGTTTTCCACAGTCACATATTAAAATATTCTTAGAATCCATAATATATGTCCTGTCTTCTTGTGGTGAACTGAAGGCATGAAGCGGTAAATTTAAATATTTCATTGTTTACACCTCCCCTCCTGTGGCTTTGGCGATGGCCTGTTCAAGTTGTTTTAAGTGGCGAGGCTGTATTTTTTCCCACAATAAATGTTCAATCGTGAGCTTACATGCATCTAATAAATCAGGGGCAGCATCATGCATGGGACACATTTCAAGGAAACCCTCTCCATATTGACCTTGTTTAATTGTGCAACCACACTTATATTTTTTGATGGTTATCATCTCTCACCTTCCTTTCTTATCGCTTCATAGAGCATATCCACTATCAAGCGATACAATGGTATGCCTTTTTTTGCTGCAAGCACCTTGAGTGACTTATGTAAGTCAGAAGGTACTTGTCTAAGCATAAGGCGTTTGAGATGTGTTGGCATGGTTTAGCTCCTTTCTATAGTCTCATGGGCATAACAAGAGCATATTTGGTTTTGTCTTTAAGGCTAATTGGTTGTTCTGCATAATCCATTGGGCCATTTTCAGGCAAACCGATGGTTACAGTTCCGTCAAGGTCTTTAAGGGCATCTATTACATGTTTGATGTTAAGCCCTATTTTTACTTCTGGCTGAATGCTGGTTTTAATGGGTACATCTCCAGTCATGCTTCCTTCATCAGGGCAAACAACCTCTATGTTGCAACAACCGTTGAAAGTAAATTTAGAACCTTGCCATTCATTTCTAACCATGATTTTTGCCATTTTACACATGTGTAATAGCTCTTTGGTATTGGCCGAGGTAATATGAGCATGGTTTTTATTTAGACGGATAAATATAGCAACATCGGGAAAACGTCCTTTTGCTGGTTTTAGTGTGATGGTTTGTTTTTGTTTACTGTATTCATACAATCCACCCGTTAAGTCTTTAGTGTTTGCAACATGTAACCTGTGACCATCGGTAGCAATGGCCTTACCATGTTTGACTTGGATGAGCGCCAAATTATAAAGTGGTTGTTCTTCTGTTGTCCTGGCTCTTGCACAAAAAACAAGTGCATTGAACAATTCTTTGTTATCCTTTTTAGTTATTTCCATAACACTCTCCTTTCTTGCCCCCCGAGGGGGGCGGTTGAGGGTTTAATGATCATAAATGTCTCTTGCTACTTCTTCGAGAGCAAACCAGGCAAGGGCATTGTCTATCTGACATAAATCATTTTTCTCCTGTTCGGTGCGCCGGCCATACATGGTTTTGGCAATCTCTGAGGTTGAGTAATCGCCCTGGATGCAATTAAAGTTCTTTACCATTTCAATGACATCCTCTCCGAGACCATCGGCGAGTTCTTCGGCAAGCTCATTAATGGCTTGTTTGTGGCGAGCGTAAAACTTGCAGGTATCACTATAATAAGTAAAGCCAGGAAAACCGGCATCGGCACCATGCTCATAAACATCCATTAATGATTCTTTATCACCTATGGCTCTAATAACTGCATTCTTTAATGTTGAGTTCATATTTTCACCCCCTTTCATTGTGGATTTGGTGTTTAACCACCACGACCCCCAACCTCTAAGCTGGGAGTGATGAGGGTTAATGCCAAGAATGAACCTCAAGAACTCTAATCCAGTGAGGCCCAATAACATAGCCACTGTGACGTGATCCACCGTCTTTAAGGTCTGTATACATTTTTTGAGCTGACTTATAACCCAAATACTCCATGAGTTCTTTTCGGGGATACTTGTCAAGATGATAATTATTGCCATATTGATCTATCCCCAAGTAACCTAGTTTCATGTTTATCTCCTGTTTAAGGTTATCATTTAACCACCACCTGAGCCCTCTCGTAAGAGGGCAAAGGAAGGGGTTAATTTTCATAGTAATGTTTACGCTCTAACCAGTTGGCCTCGAATCCGGCTGTGATACCGTCTTCAAATTCTTCCCATACATCATAGGGCTTGCTATTTTCCATTTCATTTAATTCTTTAGCAGTGAACTCAAATGGTGAAAATTGGCGATCATTGGCCTCAGCCTCACAGCATGATTCTATAAATACTTCAGCTGCATCATGTATATCATTAATGGGACCAATGAAATTGGGAAGGGTAAAAGGTTTAATCTCTGTACCTATTTCCGGTAGGTCTTGCCAGGATGCAATAGAATAACCCCTATCGTATCCTTCATTAAAGATTTCTTGTTTGGTAGTCATGCTCTTGCCCTCCATTTAATGTTTGTGTTTGCTGTTAAACATTGTTTAATGAATTTGCATAAGCCTTTGCGTCCTTAACTCGGTTAAAAGGACCAGTAACACAAACAAAGCAGCGTTTTGCCCATAGACTATCGCTACTCGTTGTAAACATTACTTGGGCTATGCGATCCTTTTTTCTGATGCCAACATAGTGTTTTAATTTTGCCATAATCATTCTCCTGTTAATGTTTGCTGTCACCCTTTCATGTTGCATAAATGATGCCAAGTATACCAAAATCAACCAAGGGCTTTGTGGGCAAGGGGTAGAGGCAGTTTGATGAATGAAATGAAATGAGCGATTTGTTAAAACTTTTTAACAATTATTGTAAACTAAAGTGTTGAATCATGCACCCATCAAGGGATTGAGGGCAATTGGATACAAAGTATCCAGAAGTACAAAATATTTAACTTTATTGCCCCGAAAACTGGATACAAAGTATCCAACTGGATACTTGCCAGTGTAAAGATATTTAACAGCCGATATTTTGATGTTAAGGAAATGTTGATGCCGTTTCAGGGTTTTTCCTTCCCGCGAGAAATGCCTTGATGGTTATTAAATAGAGTATCGGGAAATGGCAAAGACTAAAGAGGATAAAAAGTATAAGTATCACTTTGACCCGGCAAAGCGGGCTAAGCTCAAGCACTGGGCAAGGCATACAAGGCCGACAAGGGCAGAACGAAGATTTAGGGATGCTCTAAAAGGCTTGAATTGTACTTATGAGAAACAGCGTATATTCTTAGATGTTCAAAACCAGAGAGGATATATTGCTGATTTCTATATACCCGATTACAAGTTAGTGTTTGAGGTTGACGGTTATCATCATTTGTTAGAGCCACAAAAGAGCTATGATGAGGAAAGATCCAGGTTTCTGGCTACTCAGGGCATTAAGGTCATACGGTTTTTAAATAAGGCTACATACAAGAACAATACTGATATTCTCAAAGAAGATATTGAACAAGCACTCACTTTGAGGGGAAGGGTTATTGAGAAACGTAATGAATGGTGGCATAAAAGAAATGAGCCGGACAAAGAACCAATAGATACCACTGAGATGAAAGAACAGTTCTTTGCTAATGGCGGGACAATAACTAAATGCCCTAACTTTGGGTATAAGCGAAGGATATATAAGTACAGTGGCAAGAGTAAAGACTAATAAACTGGTTAATAAGCTGCCCAAGAAATCATACAAGTTTGATATTGGTCAAGCATTGGCTCTTAGACTTAACAATGGTCTTAGTTATGAGCAGATAGGCAAACAACTGGGAGTAAGTAATGTTGCGATATACAAGGGATTAAAGCCATTCTTAGAGGCATTATCAGATCCAGGAGCAATACAGGCATTTGAGAGTAATGAGCCTAAGTTAATAAGTGCTGCTAAGGCTAAGATATTTACCCAAATCGTTAACGATGAGGTTCTCAAAAAGGCATCTCTCAACAACCTAGCCTATGCTTATGATAAACTCAATTATGTCAAGAGGTTAGAGGAGGACAAGAGTACAGCCAATATAGCATACGCTGATCTATCCAGGCGCATGAAAGACATTGACGATGAGCTGGCCCAATATGGTATCAAGGTAAGTGATGAGGAGGACCAGTTAGAGGATGATCTTTAAATACCTCACAATAGCTACGATATACTCGCTTATACTGCTGAATGCTGCGACACCATACATTGTAATGATTAACACATAATTATGTATAACTAAGCATAAGAGGGAAGTAAATACCGGCATATAGGCCAATGAGAGGCCCTGACAACTTAGATACATAATATGTATTATCGGACATAAGGTATTGATATCATACAAGATAGGCAAGGAAGGGCAGAGAGGGGGGTGGGGAGACCCCCTTGGGGGGGGTCAATTTAGTGTATGTACTGCCACTGGTTACAAAAATTCTAAAGGGAGCTTCATATGGCAACCGACTTAGGAGGTTACACGGCTAATAATACTCTTTGGTATTATACAGACACGTATACAACGGCAGATGGTACTTATGCTTGGATAACCACTGCCCCTCAAAATCAAAAACAGGATTTTGAAATAAAATGGAATGCCATTTATGGCAGTTACGACGATAAACCTAAAAGGAAAGGAGTACCAATGCAGACGCTTTTTAACATTATCGTGGTCACGAAAGACAGGGAAATTCTTCTGGATACCAAGATTGTTGCAGAAGACGAGGAAGAGGCCAAGTTTTCGGTGGATATTCACAGCATCCTGAAGGCAAAGAACCTCAAACCCAAAGATGTTACTGTCTTGTGTAATGAGTTTGGAGAGGTGAAGGTGCGGAAGGAAGTGCAGAAGGTCAAGGTGGTCGATAGGGACGAGGAATAATACCCCCGCAACCCTTACGATGGTGATTAGATGAAACCCATAGGGTATTACAAAACCCTTAAACAACTAAAAGCTGCCAATAAAACCTTTAAGTATTCTAGTGTTAAAGGAATACGCAGACGTAAACAATGATCCACCTCACCACAGTTAAGGTCTCCAAGAACAAATGAAGAAAATAATTTTATTGCCCGGAATACATATTAATGCTTGTCGGGGTAAACATGACAATAGAATAGCCGTTCTTAGCATCTGTCCGAGAGTTCATTTTGATGTAGATGAAATGCCAAATGAAAAATACAGGAAAACCCAAGAAAGAATATTGGGCTGGAAATGGACTATTTTAGATGATTCATCTGACAACAATCAAGGTAAGTAAGAACAAGTGGGTTATCACCCCTTCTGATTGTGTGGATAAGTATAAAAACCCATTGGCAGATGAATACCTTGATGGTTTTGTTGGGGAAGTTAGGAAGTCTTTGGTAGATGACCTAATGGAAAAGGCCCTAGACGATATTCGCTATGCCTCCCTTGAGGAAGAATTTAACCTGAAGAGGATAATTTGATGTTCGCAATGGTCATGTTGAGATACCCCTACAATGATGCAAGCGGTACTTTCACGTTCATACAGATGGTGAGTTTAAATTGATATGTTCCCCAACTTCACGATCTGGGGCGTACCCTGGTACAAAGCGATTATTCTCCTTTTTGGGGATAACATTCTCTT
>Ga0180438_10004719_pt1 | contig 19451 bp, 34 predicted proteins | sample SS_ome_12_FD_132455 | JGI IMG/M metagenome (GOLD analysis project Ga0180438, IMG submission 132455) | Hypersaline lake sediment archaeal communities from the Salton Sea, California, USA - SS_3_D_2 metaG | ecosystem: Environmental > Aquatic > Non-marine Saline and Alkaline > Hypersaline >... | reverse complement strand
GAAAGTGTTTTCTCTAGAGAAAGTTTCAAGATCAAACTCGACCTGAAGCTTCCACTGCTGCCTAACCGCGTGTGGATCATTCTTCATCTTTCTTCGCCTTGAGTTCTTTCGCAGAAACCGACCGCTCAAACCACCGTTCGTGCATTTTATGAAGAAGGAAAAGAGTCCACGTTGCAGACGTGTCCATGGAATCAATAAGCATCATCGACTTGTCGGGCAAAACAGAATCGATTTCACAAAAAGGACAGAGAGCCCGTGGTTTGACTCCCACCCATGTCTTAACATCGGAGGCGGGAAAGATACTTATACAGTAGAAGCAGCCACACGTTTCGCTTTCTTCAATCAACTGCTTGTTGTCATGGCAAAATTTATGAGCCTTGGTGAGCATAAGCTCCCAGATGTCATCAACATCCAATTCGATCTTCACCAGATTCGGATTGGAAGGCTGAATGACAAGCAGATTGCCATCTTTGATCGTTTTTGATCCCGTGTACGGAAAAGTTTCCATTTGGAGAGCCCCTCTTCAGGGCTATTGCTAAGGGTGATATGACCAAGTGATTATAGTCTACCCTAGCCCCTCTGTAAAGCTACTCCAGACTTCTCCACCATTCGTAGCGATTATAGGCCGATTTTGCCCTGTTTCGGGCCTCTTCTACGTCAAAGAACGTGAGCTTTTCGACCTCAATCTTGCATTCCTTCTTCCAACAGGCATCTTTGAATTTCTCTACGGTGGGGATCTTCTCTTCGATGAAGTCCTTAACGGCCTGAATAACCATCGAATCATCGAAGACTTTCCAGTTCACCCGCTGGAAGATCGAGGTTTCCTTATATTCAAGCGTGAAGACCCTGTAATCGGCTCCCGCTGGATTTCCTGAGTAAATGTACTCGCCACGCTGGAGGCCCCGCAAGACCTTCAGAATGTCCTTCTTGGTGAATCCCTGTGAACTATTAGGATCAGGAGCCGAAATCCACTGATTGCCCTCTTTGCGGAATATCCAGAACCATTCGCTATGAATTTTAGCTGCCATACCTTAATCTAGTAACTACCGGAGATAAGGTTCGTTGCCATCTAAATATTCGTTCTCAAAAGCATCAAAAAACCCATCCTTCGGAGAGCGTGGGGGAGGAGGCGGCGGGGGATTGGGGTTGTGAACTTTCCGCTTGGGAACAGTCTTTTTGATTTGCTTGAAAAAGTCGTTGAGATCTTCGTCAGACATGCCTTCTGTCGAAGCATTCCTTTCCCATTCAGCCCGTTGCTGAGGGGTTAATTTATTGCCCCAAATATCATGTGTCGGAGCCTTAGGAGTCTTGACATTCCCTAAATTGGGATCATTGAAAAAGTCTGCTCCCTTGTTCTTCTTTCGGGGAGGCCTCTTGAATTTCGTTGTCCGATGCTTCAAATCATATTGGTGCTTTTTAGTCTTGTCACTAAGAGTCTCGAATGCTTCGGCACACTTCTTGAATTCTTGGGCGGCTTCCTCAGGATTGTCAAGATTCTTGTCGGGATGGTATTTAAGAGCCGCCTGACGGTAGGCTTTCACTATATCTTCATGTGTCGCATCTCTGGGGATGCCCAGGATTTGATAGTAATCCATATTGTCCTCTAGTTGCCATAATATTTATCAGAAACCTCCTAAATATTCCAAACAGGAGAAGTCATGGACATCAATGAAGTATCACCTCCTGGATGGTCTGGGACCGTTGCCGCGATGAAACAGAAGCACCCAGAACTCTCCAAAGGCAAAGACAAAAATCCCTATGCATTAGCATGGTGGATGAAGAAAAGAGGTGCCAAACCCCATTACAAGGAACAGCCCGGCAAAGACTCAAAAAGCAAGAAAAAGCCAGTCAAAAAAAAGAAATACAAGCACGAAGACAAGCCCAAGAAGGACAAGAAGAAAGGCTGCTTCTGCGAATGGTTGGAAGCGAACCATCCAGAATACGACCAGCTAAAACAAGACTACGCAAATCTAGATGCCAGAACGCAAAGGCAATTAGAGGAATTGCCTGGACAGGTTAGTCTTGAAATCGCTATAAAACTCCAAGAGCCTTGGGCCATGTTCTCCCGAATGCTTGAGCTAGTTGTCAAAGGCGAAAGAGAAGCCAAACATCTCGCTCCACTATGGAACCAACTGGATGAAATCCTGTGGAAGGAGGCACTCAAAAAACCTTTCGGGTCCAAACCTGTTTAGAGCCCCTTGCCACCAAAACCTTTCCCGCGACAAACGAACTGCTTGTCTGCACTCCCTGCTGCGAAGTGTTCAATAAGATATTCGGCTGCCTTATCGACATTAAAATCTTTACAAGAAAACACATCCAAAAATGCATACTTGTCATCAGGGAAAGTATGAATCGCAATGTGGCTGGTGGCGATCACGACGAATCCCGTAATGCCGCCCTCATAAGGAAAGAGAATCGGCGGCGAAACCTTCACCATACCAATCTGATCGGGAAGCTTGTCAAGAACCTCGTATGCTAACTGAAGGTCGTTTAGTTTCTCAGGATCGCAATCCTTGAGGTCTAAAATCAGATGCGGTAATTGCATGCTGATTTTGTCAAGAGGACCAGAAGAAGGGTCCTCATAAATAAATATTTTGAATAAATCTTTCCACCACATGACTTATTATAGTCATCCATTCACAAAAAGGCCCCTCCCCGGCGAAGCCGGGGAGGGGCCCGTCCAATATGCAATGCGATTGCATTTTAGCCGATCAGAAGGTCGAAACGACCTTTCTCAATAACCGCTTGCACATTCTTGGTCTTTTTACCTGTCCTGTGGTCCACGGCTCTTGACTTGATGTAGTTGTACGTGCGAATCTTATTCCCACGTCCACCACCGTCCACTTGCTTCTTCCTGGCCTCGCTTCGTTCTGCGGCCTTTTCAGCATTGTGATGCTGGTTGACCTTCGCAGAAAGGATCTCCAGGGCTTCGGCTCTATTGGTGTGCTGGCATCGGCCACCGTCCAAGTAGATCCTTATTCCTGTATCCTTGTGAATCATTGTCACAGCGGATTCCGTTCGATTCCTATGCTGGCCACCGGGTCCTGATCCAACTGAAAACTTGATATCGATCTCGCTTTCAGGGAGCAGATTTCGTTCCCGTTTGGGAGGCATAGGCAGTACAGCGACAGTCACTAGAGAGGTTTGGCGACGACCGCGTTTCTCAGTGGGCGGCACACGTTGAATTGTGTGCTTCCCTCCTTCGTATTGAAACGCTTTGCCCGTACCTTTACCCCAGAATCTAGCAACGACGTTGCCTTCGGAAGACTCAAGTAGTTCGGACTTGAGATGGAGAGAGTTGCCGTACTTCTTGTAAGCGGCAAACAGATCGTGGACAAAGAGTTTAGAATCTTTGCCCCCCTCACCGGCTTTGATTTCGAGAATAATCTCGGTAGCGTCGGCAAGGCTAAAGACAGTTCAAGTTCTTCGCATGGATTTGATTCCTCCTTTGGGTTTTCTTATGCTTCTTCATGGTTTTTCTCCTTGTATTGGGTTCTCCTGTGTTTTTTCCAACTTCTTTGGGAATGTTCCCAAATATCGTCCCAAGCTTCAACTAAATTCTTCTGGTTTCTTCGGGCACGGATTTTATATTCGTGCCGCATTCCTCTGCTGTTTGCACGACGCTCTTGTGTCGTGCGGGGATAACGCATAAACCCTGATTTCATACTTAATCTCCGTTAGGTGAAATTACCTAACGGAAATTAGCTCTTGTCCTTATCAATGGCTTTCTCCTTCTTGGCCAACATCCTTTGGAACTTGGCGATAATCTTCTGTCCTCGGATTGGGCAAAAGTCGCCTTGTTCTATGAGTTTATCGTAGTGTTTTATCCATTCCTTTATTTTTGAAACAGATCCTTGGTCACGTCTATGTAGTGATCCTCCATGGATTCCTTTGCGGTTCGCGTACTTGAGTCCGTAGTTGTAGTCGCTATTTGCAGCCACCTACCTCACTCCCTCGGCCTCAAGCAACCGGATTTGACGTTCCCATTCGTCTTTACTCTGACGAATCGTACCAGAAATCAAGTTCCGAGGCAAGAGACTTTTTCGAGTACAGTTCAAAAGAGCCTGGAACTTCTGATATTCTCTGGTTTTTCCGATGGCCGGGGGAATGTGGTCATCTATGACCCCCTCTACGGTGGCAAATGAAAAATCGTTGCTGAGGCTTTTTTTGGCCTGAAGGTTGGATCGCAATGAAGCGAACCCAGCGGCAGAATAGCCCTTTGTCAGGCCAATTGTCTTTGCAACATGCTCTTCTGTAAAATTCGCACAAACGGACGACAGGACCCATCTTACAAAGTCCACATGGTCCTTCCCCTGTGGGTCTAGGATCGGGATAATCAAGTCTCCGACACGACCAGGACGACGGATATCAGGAGAAAGGAGATTGATTCTAGCAGTCATAAGGAGCCAAGTCACTTTACCACGCAATTTAGGATCAGACATCATTGCTTGGATCTTGCCGGTAAGGCGACGTTCAGTTGCATGTGTTTCTGCTCCCACTCCTCCAAACTGAGTGTCAGCCTCATCCACGAAAATAATCACCTTCTCCAAAGCTTCCAACACTCTTCGCAGTCTCTCAAAGATCACGTCCGTTTGACCGAACCATTGACTTCGGATGTTCTTCAAAACTAGGACTGGGACGCCTAATTCCGCAGCCACCGCTTCAAAGATAAAGGTCTTACCGCTTCCGATTGGTCCTGCTACCGCCGCTCCTGGAAGAGCATGCTCTCCTGAAGCTTTGAAGCGAGGAATTAACTCCTCGTACAAAAACTCTTTCAATTTCGAAAAACCCACCACGTCCTCAAGACCATGATCGGGTTTTTTGAATTCAACCACATCATCGCCCACCTGAGCCTTGATGTATTCCTCTACCTTTTCTACAAGCAAATCGGGGGTGATGGGCGTATTGGCATACTTCGCACCAGCCAACAATTGTTGAATGGCATGAAGAGACAAGCCCGCTGTCAGTTTTGCTACAGATGGATCTACCCTATAGCCGAACCAATCAATAAAAGCCTGTCTTTCAGACGTGTTTGGAGAAGGAACTTCTATTGAAAGCACCTGGGGCAGTCTGGAAACTCTTGAGTGAATCAGGCTTCGGGACTCCGCAATCATGCAAACAACATCTCCACCGGCACAAAATTGCGGATCTGAAAACCAATCCTGCATGATCGCGATACGTCTACGATCAACTTCATTCAAAGAGGCGACATCCTTCATGGGCAGAAGCATATCCGCAGACTCAATGATGATGAGAAGGTTGACCTTCTCTCCAAGTGGATTCCGCAAGCACTTCCTGGAGATGATGGTCAATTGCCGCAAAAACTGAAGGGCCAACGTCGTATTGCCTTGCGACTCCCGAAGCAGCCTATCGAATTCCTCTCCCAAAGTTTGGTACAGATCTATTTTAGGAGGTCCTTTTTTGAGGCTGTTTTCAATGGCTATGTCATCGGGAGACTTTCCGGCCTTCGCCAAGATGTATGCCTCCTTGAGCATTTGTTCATCCTCAACACGGATCGGCCCATTAAGCTCGTAGACCACTTGCAAAATGTTAGGATGCTCAGTCTTCTTCGACAAGTAGTCTATGAGGGGCATATATTCCCCGTCATATTGAAATAGGTCATACACATTGCCACACAGAATCACGCTGCGACTCTGGCGAGCATTGATGATCTGGGCCAGCTTCTTGTAGAAAGGATAGGTCATTCGGTTCTTTCAGTAGACTTTCTTCCGCACTCTAAGCATACGGCTTCGGTACACTCTTCATTCCATTCAACTCTTCCGCGACAACCGTTTGTACACGTCCAGAAAACAAATGGCACATCCCCGAATATCCTGTCAAACTCTGCCGATTGGTCCTCCCAGTATTCTTTCGCCCGCATGGCTTCCAACCAACCAATTTGCCAGTCCCCCGCTTTTTGTGTTGGCAGAGGATAAGGATTGTCGGACAAAGGTTTACCCCAATCGAAGGCTTTGGCTCCCTCTGCCTGTTCGTAAGGGATATCCTTAAGCTCCGACATCATCGCCACTAGTTCTTTTGTCTTCTTCTTCATCGGGCCAAGTCGCTAATACGGGGACAGGTAAGCCATCCAGTGTCATCGTCACATGCATGCAGAAATCATGCTCATCGTCGTCCAATCCAAACCACCAATGCCGAGGACCCATCCTCTCCATGTGAAACACGCCGTTCTTAGCAAACAGAAGGATCTCGTCGATCTCTCCGTTGCTGTCATAGCGAAGTTCGATGTTGCCGATCCTTCGCGTGACGTTCGGCTCGTCTTTCTCCATGTCAGGAGCGTCGTCAGCCTTGATCCGCTCTAGGTAGTCGTCGGTCATGTCAGTCGATCAACCAGTTTATGCATTGCGGTTTGCATGCCCCCACGGGCAATCCAAGAACTTTTGTGTTCGGTATTCAACATCCGCTCATGGCGGCGGTCAATCTCTTCAACAAGCTCTGTGACCTTTTCATCCTCTGGCAGTTTGTCGCGAAAGTAGGTAACCTCGGGACCGTGCGAAGGGATCACGTCGAAAAATGGATTCTCAAACAGAGGAACGAACGATTCGATCTTCTTTCGGATCTCATCTTCTTCCTCCGGTGTCGGCATCTTGATCGTGCCGTATTTCTCTCCCGGTTTGGCTCCATGATAAGGGTCTTCAGGATCAAAGGGAATAGCAAACTTCCTTCCAGCGATCATGCTGAAAAAGTCTTTTCTGTTCTGGATGTCTTCAAAACTTGAAACACTGACAGGTCGAGACTTCTGGGGATCGATGTGGAAATTTCCGTTCTCATCAAACTCAACCCAATGAAACAGAAAATACGGATTCCGGTTGTCGTCTATCTTCTTCTCGCCCCAGATCACAACTTCTTGACCATAACGTCGGCCAAGCTCAATGATGTCGTCTTTGGTGATGTGCGGGATTAAAAACGAATCCTCCCAACGACCGAATTTCCCCTTCATCTTGGCGGGGCCGTAATTCGCTACACGAAGATGATGCCAAAGGTGACGGTTACGATCCTTGTTGTTCATGTCTTTGAATTCGTCAGGAAAGCCAGGATTGACAGCGGTCATGATGCCCACACTATTGATGTGCGGCACATCGCCCATCATCATCCGTCTGGCTCTTGCGAACCCTGCTTCTACTAAATACTCTTGAAAACTCACTCTGCCTCCTCTTTGGACATCAATTCGTGTTCCTCTACCATCTCTTCGTGCAACTCGCCTTCGTCGTCCCAATACCTCACCTTGACGTTATTGAAACCCATAAGGTGAGTCACAACAGCCTCCTTGTGGTATTTAATGACCTCTCCCTCACCCTGGTCGTTGACCACAACCCTGGATGCCGCAAAGCGAAAATAGACAGTTTGTCCTGCTTTGAATGGTCTGGGCTTCTCCTCCTTCTTGTTCGTTGGAGGGCAACCCGTACAAAAAGCCAACAAGGCCAGTAGCAAAATAATCCGTTTCATTGTCCTTCCTCCTATTTACACAGAATGATTATAGTCTACCCCATGTTTTTTGTAAAGCACCCCACAAGAGGGACTTACTAGCCATAACTAAGACAGGGGGACAAGGATGGTTCTGTTCTGTCAAATATCGACAAATCTAATCAACTCGCACCGTAATGGACTAAGCACACACTATTACCAAAAGATCTGGGAGATGCGAGAACTTGATGGATATCAAAAGCCAGATGACTTCTGGGAGATTCCGAATTGGGTCGCCATCTTGCGTCACAACATCAAGGAAGCGGATTTCACAATTGTCCGAAATGTCGATGACTTTGTGCGGTTCCTCAACGCAAGCAATTATCACTACGTCTGCTTCAGCGTCCTGGAGGCCAACAAACATCTCATTCGAGAAATCATCGAGAAATACACAGGCAATGCGACATTCGCTTTGGGCGGATACATTGATTTAGAACGCTACTTTGGAGGATATGACAACGTAGCAACATTCGAAACCCTAAAACACTTCTCAGCCCTTGTAATGGGAAGGTTCACACATGGATACAACTACTCCGATTTTAGAAACAACAAGTGCATTCCCAGACTTACTCTCAGCACGGGCTGCCATAATCGATGCCGCTTCTGTAGTGTGAAAAAGACAGTGGAAGTTGTCCAGCATGACGAAATCGCCCAACAAATAAAATCGTTCAAAGATTTGGACTTCAAGCTAGTCTACTTGAACGATAAGACCTTCGGACAAAGCCGCAATTTCAGCCAACTGCCTCGCTTCTTGGACCGCGTAAGAGAAGACAACGACGACTTCAAAGGAACAATCATACAAACTACCCCCAGAGCATTTCTGAGACTCTCGGACAACTTCCTGAGAGATGCTCAAATTAAGTTCGTTGAGTTGGGCATAGAGAGCTACAATGACCACATTTTAGGAGCGTACAGAAAGCCTAGCAGAACCAAAGATATTGATGAGGCTACAGATCGCTTTAGACACATTGATGCTCAACTCATTCCCAATATCATCATAGGCTTCCCAGAAGAAACCAAGGAGTCTTATCAAGAAACACTACGCTACATTGAACGGAACCAAGATGTTGTGTCACACATGAATATCTACAATTTGGCCATCTACCAACAGGCCGAAATCGCTAGCAAAGTCAAGGCCGAAGCAAACGACCTGAACGAACTGGTCTTAGAGAAGTCATTTCATAAAGATAAAGAGGCTCACCGTTGGTTTTACGACGAAATCTTCGGTTTGGGCTTGGAAATCCTGAAATAAAAAATCCCTCCTGCCTTCGGCAGGAGGGATTTTTCTTATGCGTCCTCTCCCATGTCGTTTTCAAGAGGAACATTCCAATAGGCCTCACTTAGCCAGTGCCTCCATGTCTGGGGAACCCGCTTTGGGCTTGATCCCTTGAACAATGAGAATTCTGGCTTCACGGGCTTCTTGAGAAGCTTCATGTGAGCTTCCCTAGGTGTCCTGTTGGCCTTCCTGGTATTACAGGAATGACAAGCCAAAACGCAGTTCGTCCAGCTTGTTTCGCCGCCCTGAGCCCTTGGAACGACGTGGTCGATAGTCAGTTCCTCGGTCCCTGGTCGGCAACCACAGTATTGACACTGGTAGTTGTCCCGCTTATGGATGTACCTTCGTGAGAACTTGACTTGCCTTTGCGGCATTCCGTCATAGTTGCTCAGGAGGATAACCTGGGGAATCCTTAGCACTTGTTGCGGAGCCACCATGACATCCTCGCCTTCGGCGGGCTTCAACTTCGACCAATCTTCCCATGTGTAGGTTTCATAGGAACCGATGGGCGGTGGCGTGATAACTTGTGCTTTAAAGCCGTCCTCTTCTGCATAAAGTATGGAAACAGCCCGCTCTAAAGTAGCGATACTTATAGCGGTCCACAGCTTATTCAGTACAAGAACGGGTCGATTCGGTAGCATTGCCATAATCTAAACCTCCTTTCACAAACTATCTACGGTTATTATACTTCCCTCACCACTCTTCGGCTCTTCCAATATGACATCTGTGCCTATTAGGTTTTCGTACAGGATGTCTTTGGCTTCACACGCCTCTTCTAAAAATTCATTGACCATGTTGACATCTTTATCTTCCAATCGAATCTTCCAAAGCTTCACAGGAAGCCAGTCGCCCGGCAATTTCAAGGCCCGACACGACCACAGGCGAACTATCGCCCACCACTTATCAGTTTCGGTGGGACACAGCCCCACTGGTTCCTGAATTTGGTTGAAAAATCCCGTCTTGCCTTCAAGTCTATATATCAGATCGTCAACAGTACAGTAATTCATGGCTACGCACAGTTATCTGAGCTTAAGGTGTCCGGTGATAGGATCAATCCTGTCTGCGAAATCTGGCCCTATGCCGACACAAGTATGGGTGGGCTCTTCGAAACAAGTGTATCCACTATCAGTAATTAGATGAGCTTCAAGACCGGCTGCTTTGGCTTTCTCATAGATCTCTAAAAGCTCGGCTTCGTCGTTGGCAACAACGACGACTTTTCGGTAACTATTTACAAACCAGGAGGCTTCTGCCTCATGAACGGGAATCGTTATGTAAGTGGGAACGTTCCTGTCTTTTTTGAACGGACTAGCAGCCAGATGTGATTCAAACTGTCTCCCGAGGAAAGCCATGGCAGCATGAGCGATCTGGGCTCCCTCCTTACCCATGGGAAGCTTCTGACCGTTCTTAGTCCTTAGGTCTTTTCGGATTACGATCACTTGCTTTGTTTCTTGGCTCACGCTTTCTCTCCTTGCCGTAAATACAAGATTCGCTGACTTTCCTTACTCCTTCGGTTTCTCCCAATAGGTTTGCGAATTCTTGCTCTTTTCCCAATGGCACCTCTATCGCGTATCGTGGAAACATTCCTGATATGGATGTGCCAAACAACTTGTGTTCTTTCAAAATGCTTTCTGCATCGTAATCGCTATCGAAGGTTACAAAGATGGTACTAAAGGCCATCACTCCTCCCAAAAATCTAATGTTAGCCAATCCCTTGGCAGCGTAATGTGGTCTTTCACTTCATTAGCGAGACTCACATTTGTCATTCCTATAGATTCAGCCTCTTTCTTGATGTTGATGATGATGTCGTCTACTGTCTTCCAACGAATCGAATTAGGCATTGCTCCATTCCAAATCATCCTTCGACCCATCAAACCCATTTCAACCGCTGTGTGGCAGATGCCATCATGACGTGTTGGTCTGAGTCCTATGAAACATTCTCCATATACCTCCAGCATGTCCCGTTCTCGGTCTTTGTCGGATAATGGTGAGTGGATCTCAAGGAATTCAAATTCGGGCAACGCGGCCTTGACCTTTCGAATGATATCAAATCCATAGAGCCAGATGTTACGATTGTCCCCGTAGATGTAGATTTTCTTGCCCAACGGCATCGGCTTGAACTTGGCTGTCTCCGAAAGGAAGATCGGCAAATACTTGTGTTCCAGGCCAAAAGCCTTGAGGTCATTCGATAGGAACTTGGAAGTCGCCACATGTTTGATGTGTTGTGCCGTCAACAATGGCTTGTACTTTTCTGGTTTTCTTGCTAAGAACCCTCCATCGGAACCTGTCCATGCTAAAACTGCCGGGCCTTTATGGGCCATGACTTTTTCAACATCGCCTTGTTTGTAGTAGCAACCATAAAACAGCGTTGGCTGGGCTGAGTCGTCGTATGGGTCGAACTTGAATTTCTCATGCAGTGCAGGGGCAAAAAAGCTAAGGGCTCTTGATACAGACGCCTGTTTGATGTCTTGTACGACCGGAAGTTTGGATTTGAAAACACTAAGGTTCTTCTCTAGTCGCTGTCTGACTCCTTCTGGTACGTCATCAAATCTAAGAGCCGTCTGAACGGCAATGACCGCCTTGTCGAACTGCTTCGCGTGGAAGAGTGACATCGCCAGTTTGTCCCAAGGGCTCCAAGTGTACGCTGTCTTATTGAGGAACAATCGCTCCTCAAAGATCTCGCACCCAGCAGCAATTTGATACCACCACGCGGCTTGTTCGTAATCATTTCTAGCGTAACAAATGTCTCCTAGAGTCATGTAGCCTTCTGCACGTCGCCAATTTTCCTTAAGGTGGGTAACCATGGTTTTGAAGGCTTCTTCGTAATCCGAAATACCCATCAAACAACCAGTCAGTTCCAGTGCAGCCTGATAGCGTTCCGATCCCCAGCCTCCAGTTCTCAAGTACCGACGATACCAAGGAATTGCTCTTACTGACTGCCCATCTTCCCGATAGGTTCGGGCCAGATAGAACATTGAGCGAGTGTCATTCGGGTCCTTTTCAATTTTCGGAAGGAAGTTGGCCTCGGCCATTTCCATTCGTTGTTTATGTCGCTCCGCTCGGGCTTCATGCGTCCGTTTGTTTCGGCAAGAAGTAACCGTAATCCAATCGCACTTGGACCGCTTACTGTGAGGGGCATCGACATAATTGTGCATGCCTCCCTTATATCGAACATCCTTGCGGTTCCTGAAAATCCGTTCTCCCTGGAAATCGGTCGCCACTCTTCCTGCATCGTCCAGCATTTGCACAGAACAGAAAAAGAGATCGACACTAGGCGAAGTCTCCCATAAGAGCTTCTTAAAGTCAGGGTTGTTGACGATCACTCTCTCATCGGCGTCCATTGCGATATTCCAATCACACTTGGAATAATCTAACGCTTCATTTCTAGCAACATCAAACCTAAAATCCCCACGCTTGGTTTCTTTGTTGAAGTGTTCAGACAAATAAACCTCGACGCCCTCTTCCTTTTGGGCTATCTCTACGGTTTTGTCTGTCGAACCTGTGTCAAGAATAACGATTTGATCTGCGATCTGTCGGGCACTTTCGCACCACTCGGGAATATTCCCCTCCTCATTTTTCATAGGAGCATAGATACAAACCCTAGCCTTGCTCTTCGAAATCCTCGACCTCGACCTCAACTTCCTCTGCGTATTCGACTTCTTGTTCTGGCTCTTCTGGCTCTTCTTCTTGCGGCTCATTCAACTCCAATAGTTGTTCGATATCATCTAACGGTTCAGTCATGCTCAAAACGCTCGCCCATTTGTTCTGCCACTTGCAATCGACACGATACTTGAATTGCTCAAATGCTGATTCGTAGCCGTACAGACTGCATTCTGTGTCATGGCAGACTAGGTATTTGCACCGACCCTTCAATCGCAAAACAGCGGATTTTCGAGCGGCTGCGGGAGCATGACTGACGAAAGCCACATCCCACTCCATATCCAGCAGCTTACATTCATCCCAATTGGGGACAAATAAAAGTCGATGATTATCAGTTTGGAGGCCTTGAAAAGCCTCAAAATACCTTGGGTTGCCCTCCAGAGACACCAGGACCCGGTCTGAGCATAATAGATGCAAAATAGGGGTGGAATATGATCCCATCCCTAGCTCCAAGACCGGCCCGGTTGTCTGATTTACCGCCCAGAATAATAGCGGTTGGTGTGTTGCGTATAGATCTGTTTGCCAAGCCATAGCTTCTCCTATTTTCCATTATTATAGAAATTAGGACGAAACTTTCTCGGCATTTTCAACTTTAGCAAGGATACCCTGGACGTGTTCGTGAACTGTGCCCCCTACCAGCCTAAATTCTGGCTCTCCTGGCTGGATTTTCTTTTCCTTGTGCCATTTTTGAATTCTGTTAAAACCACAATCTAAAAACTTCCAAGTGGCCCAAAACGGCAAAACCGTAAAAACAACGTACTCAACGATAGTCACCTCATTTTACCCTCCTCCAGGTCGTCCTGGTTGTGTGCTGGAAATCAAAGTCGTCCCTGATTTCCTGAAAACACCTTATTATAGCCAAGTGAGGTTGCCAGATCAACCTCGTCCCATTGCCTTCCAATTGTCTTCCCAGAAAGTCTCTTCGCCGCCCTCAGCAAAAACCACCCAAATCTTTTTCTCCGGTTCCCACCAAACCAAACATTTGAAAACAGGGGGATGACCGGGACCCGCACTAAAAGCAACCTCTCGAAAAGCAATCCCACCGGGAACAGTACAAGGTCGCTGTAAGTCCTTGGCTATTTCTTCGTTGCCAGCGACATCCTCTAACGCTTGCTCTACAAAAGGCCTCAAGCTTCGGCCATCTATCTTGACCGCAATCCGTAGCTCAGGCGAGTAGCTGCAAATGTAGGGAAAGCGAAAATTAGCTTCTTCGTAGTCAGGAACGCGAATAAAGTCCGTCATTGAATCGGTCCCAAATGTCGAATGCCGCTAATGCCATCATTGATGGGCGGCTTCGGAGGCTTCTTCTTGCCTGTTCTTCCCGCTTCCTCTTTCTTCTTGATTTTAGTTGGACGAGCCAACTTAACTGTGCCGGTGCAATGATCTGCCGCTCTCACGCAGTCTTTACAGGTTATTTCGGTCATCTTGCCGTCTTTGACAAGGGGAGTGAATCTTTTCCTGAAGATGTGGAGTCCGCACAAAGCCTTCTTTGGATTGTTTACGTCAACGTAATGCAACTCCTGAAAGATCTTGACGGCAGCCCGAGCCAAAGTTAAATCTCCTTTGTGAATCACGTCATCCTCCTTCTTGAGCTTTCGCTTTCGCTTCCTTTTTACGATTTTCTTCTTCCTGAGGGGCGGGGGAGCCTCGACGTTTGGCTCAACCGGTTGTGGGGTGGCAAAATTCACCTCAAACAGGTTCTTCGGGGTCAACAGGCTCTTCAGAAATCGAAACATCTCTCTTCTCCTGGGCTTCTTCGACAATCAATGCCGAACACTTATGAATGGCTTTGCCGTTCTCCCAAAACATGCAGCAAGCACCGCAACGCACACAAAAGTCTTGAACTTCTTCTTGAGTCTTCCCGACTTCATCTTCAGGGATCAACTCAAGACCGTCTTCTGTCTCCTTCGTGAATTGGCACCACGGGAACAAGTCGTTTTCCAGACCCCATGGATAACCACGGCACCATTCGGGCCGTTCCTCATAAATTCGACAGCGATAGGTCTTACTCATCGTCAAGCAAACCACTACAACAAAACATGCTGGGCATAATGTAACTCTGCAAATCTTCCATGTATCCCAACTCAATCAACTTCTTTTCAATGGTGAAAAGTCCATTGCCAATAAGATTGCCAGCCTTAATCGGTTCGATGGTCATTCGCATATCCCAATCAGGCGGATCAATACAGCAATCCCAGTTCTTCCGTCGCGTTTCCCACTGCCTGTTCGTAAGATTCTCTGGTCGATCTGTATTATTCCAGTATCCGTATTCCTCCACATAGGGAGGATATTTCATCTCGGTATCTCTATTGGTGCCAGGGAATACCGGAACAATGTAACAGTATTTTCCGCGTGGCCAGAAATGAGCAAAGCAATCAATGTTGTAAGAAGCCCATTGTTTTTTCGAACTTTCAACGAATGTCTTAAAGGCCATCGACACTCTCATTTGCATGTCGAAATTCTTTATAAATTTGGCCAGTGTCATCCCCTTTGTACACTTTAGATCAGGGCTTTTCTCCAAGAGGGCTGCCGATTTTTCCTTCACCACTTTCTTCTTGAAAGCACAAGCAAGGCTGGCGGTATGTTTTGCGGCCTGTCTTATGCACTCATGGTAGAACCACTTCTGAAAGTGTTCTATCTTGGACTTGGGAATCCGAATGCCATTGTAGATCTTGGTACTCACGGCAAAAGGCCTCCCTTTTCGGTGCTATTCCCGTAGTCAATCAAAACCCAGACGTTACAAATCTTCCGGTATCGATAGCCGTTGGTAACATCCACGTAGATGTCGCCGTAAGTCCCCAGGCTAGGAACCGGAGGAGTGTGGCCTTCGATGACCTCATTGGCCTCGGACCAGCGAAGGTCGCTAGCATCGTCCTTCTTGCCATTCTTTTTGCTTTTACCCTTTGGACGAGCAATCTTGACAGGACCATGGTGATCTTCAGCCCGCTGCTGGCATCGCTCACAAGAGATCTTTCTGGGTCGGCCACTTTCCACCAAAGGCATAAATTTGTCGCCAAGATTCGGACAAATTTTAACTCGACACAATGTCCAAGCCTTGTCTTCATCGTCTACAAAATGAACGTCCTGCATCGCCCTTACGGCGGCTCTGGCCAATGTGAGGTCTTTAGTTGGCATCGAATTCCTCGCTAAAGGTTGTTGGGTTTCCTAATTACTGTATCTTCACACCCATCCCCCAACTCAAACCCAAACAGCCCAAAAAACCCGATCAATTCTTGAAGATCACGTTTGCCGTAAGGGTTGATACCGTTAACCGCCGTCGCCCCCATACTATCCAGATGATGACAAACACGCTGCATCATCAACGTCCCATCTCCTATTCCCTCCACCGTTGCTTTGATTCTTGCAAACCAAAAGATCGGAGGCGTCAAATCAGGAAATTCTTTTAACAAAAAGTCGGCAGCATTCAATTCAGCTACCGATCTGCTTTCAAGCAAAACCACAATCTCTCGTTCGTCGGCCCGTTCATGGAGAACGCTAGGAGTGTATGTCACGAAAAATCCTCCAAGACTTGCACATTCTCTCCAGGAGGACAAGCTTTGGCGACTTCCAGCAAATTAACCAAATCCTCAACGTCTTTTTGATTGTACCGGTATCCCGCTCCTTGGCCAACGATCTGTTGGCCTTTCTTTTGTTTCTCAATAGTTCTTTCTACCCATATGATTTCCTCTGTCACGCATGATATCACTTCAGCTTTATGGGCTTCATCAACCATCATCTGCTTGATGTAAAACCGAAAAATCGGATTGCCCTTACCTTGCGACCATTCTCGGGCAGTATTCAAAGCTCTACGAATATCCATTCAAATCCTCCCCCAACTCCACAGTGACAATGACATCCAAAAGGTTGTCGAAGTCCGCATGATCTTTCATGCTGTATTCCGTGTCACCATCCATTCTGCTTTCGGCTCCGTTCAGTTTGACTCTCAACCACTCCCTTTCGCAAGCAATCTCGCAAATCAAACGAAATCGGTGAACCTCATCAATCACCATTTGTTCACTGACAAACTCCGAAAGGGCACGAACGCTATCGCCCCGCAACCAACACTTCGCCGTCCGTAAAGCTCTTTTGACATCCATCAAATCATCCTGCTGTAAATTGACTTCCAATGATTAACTGTCGGCCCTTTTGACCGAAGCTCCGACAAATCTAGGCCCTCCTTCTGCCACTGCCGAAAGGCATAAAGGTGATGGTCCTCGAACAGTTCGGAAGGCACCGGCCAGATCGTCCTCAAAGTGGTAAGCCCTTTCCATTCTCCAACAGGATAAATGTCAAATTTCATCATCCAGAACAAACCAACAAACTTTATCGCCTCTGCCATGTCAAGATCTTGAGCAATACACTTGTCACCCAGACAAACCCTACCAGAATCTTGGTAAACGTTCGGAAGTGGCGGCATCATCAAAGTGCCAGATTCTTCTCCTGGACCTTCCTTAAAAGCCACGCCCATCTTACCTCTAAAAAATGCAAATTGCATCCAAGGAAACTGTAAGTAAAAGGTGTTCGTTCCTATGAAACTATAATCGGCCCCGGTGTCGCATAGCTTTATAGTCCGCTTCTGCGGTGCCGTTTCCAAAATGACGATGCGTCGGGCACCGATATGCTCACTGATGCTTTCTCGGCCAAAAAGCTCATGCACATCCTGTGCTTTGGCATCCATCAACACGTTGATCTCCATAATACCCCTCCAAAGAGCTACCGCTGGGGCTTGAACCCAGGACCCCGTCCTTACCAAGGACGTACTCTACCACTGAGCTACGGTAGCATTATAGCCCACTTTCTGTGGGCTGTAAAGCAAGTTCGGTTATTCAATTTCCCGCAAGAAGTGCCGCTGATTGGGCCGACGAGGGTCGCGTTCGCTTTCGCAAACCCCTTCGCCCAAAATGGCTAAAGCGAGATAGTGGGAAAGTTCATCAGAAGGAATAACCGTATTGGGACTGATTGGTCCCAAAGAAAGATGCCAAGTCCTTACGTTCTCGAACACCTTGATTGTGAGCATAAGGGAAAACAACGTCCCCTCATGCCGAAATAGACGAGCGTTGTTCATGACGGAATCGATACTGATCGGTCCCTCATCGCCCTTTGCGTCCAAAGTAGCCTCTCGCTTCATGTTGGCGGCAAGAGCTACTAAGCTTGATGGGTCGCTAATGTCTATTTCTTTCATGGCAACTCACAAATAACTCTCTCTATTCCCACGGCAATAAACATTGAAAAACCGCAAGAATTGCATTTGGTACGGCTGGTTTTACCCAACCAATTTTTCGAAAACCTCAAGCCATTTTGGCATCGAGGACACATGTAAGGATACCCATCCTTTGTCATCCCTGATCGTATCTCAAACTGCTGCCATGTAAGCCCGTAAGGCTTGGGGCCTTGACATTCAACACCAACAATTAGCCCAACATCTGCTTTCATTTGATCCTATACTTCTTCCATATCTTCAAGTCAAAATCGGCAGGGCTCATCCCCGCCGCCTCGGCCAATTGCAAGAACTTCAATTCAAGCTCCCGATACTTCTTGCCAGAAGGAGTGCTTTTAGGGGCATCAATTCCTACCGCCCGCAAATGCTTGAGAATGTGCGTATCCAATGCCGCATACTGTTGATTCGGTCGGCTGTGAATCAAGAAGCATCGGGCAGTCTTCGGACCAATCCCCGGTATCGCCTCAAGATCCTCAACGCTACATGTCCTCAAATTCAAACCGCTGTAGACCAAAGCCATAAACGACTTTGCTTTGGCCTTGTAGCAACCAATCCCGCATATCCGCATGGCTGCCTCTAACCACTTCCCGTTTGCCCCCGGCTTGCCTTTATGTAAAGACTCCTTTTGCCGCAGAGCGGCAAAAGGAGTCCTCTTTGGCTTGATTCCTTTGGATCGAATCCACTTCCTAACTAGAGCTAGCAGTTTTTCTAAGCCATTGGCCGAAGTGTGTCCATTGTGTCCCGCTGCACATATCCAAAACAGAAGCGTTTTTTCTAGTCTGGCATTAGTCAAGTTAAAATCCGTTATTGCATCTGGATCTATTTTCATTGTTGTTCCCTCCTAGAACAACAATATCAGATCCACCAAGAAATATCTACCTAGATTTTATTTGTACTCGTACTTGGGGATGTCGTGGAATTCAAAAGCCAGCAAGCGAATCGCTTGCATCTCTTCTAAGTCGCGGGCAGTATTCATAAATGCACCCACTGCCATGCCAAAATGCAAAACATCGCATCGATTCTCGCCATCCAACACTAGATTTTCGTCAAGAAAGGCCACAAAACGATCTTTGACTTCCTGGGTGACAGAGGTAGATGCCGCAGTCATTTCCTTAGCATCCGACACCAACATATACCAAACTCCGGTCATCTGTTCCCGCAGTTTTTCACGGTCGCCCGTTGCGGCCAAAGCCAACCCCTCCAAAGCATCCCGTAGTTTTTCCTCGGAGATAGACATCACTCTTCCTCAATTATCGTGACTTCTTTTACGATGCCCCTACGATCATACTCTATAACGTGGAGCCGATTCTTTTTGAAAAGCAACGCTTTGTTGCTGCGATCTTCCCCGACAAAAATCCTTCCGTCTTCAAATTCGATTTTTATCGTCCGAAAGCTGGTGCTACCATCGGGCAACGCCTCAACATCCACAACGATACCCGTAATCGAAGGAGGCGGTTCCTCCTTGGCTGACTGTTTCTTGGCTGGTACGCAGCCAAGTTGGATCTGCAAGAACAGAGCGAAGAACAGAATGGGCCACCACCAAAGAGCTTTAGCTAGATCTTTCATCGATATCATATTCCTCTCCTCGGATTTTGAGCTTGGTGATGTCGCCATGTTCGCGGAGCCATTTCAAGAATTCAAGGGCCTTTTCTTCATCCTCTCCAGCTAACTCTGGAGTCTGGTTCCAAGTCCGCTCACAAACAGCGATTGCCGCCGTAAAAAGCTGATCGGCATCTTCGGTGTCTATATGCTTCTCATTTGTTTGCCAAACTGAAATCCGGCCAACCATGAAGTCAGGCAATTCAGGCAGTGGTTGTT
>Ga0180438_10004718_pt1 | contig 19451 bp, 7 predicted proteins | sample SS_ome_12_FD_132455 | JGI IMG/M metagenome (GOLD analysis project Ga0180438, IMG submission 132455) | Hypersaline lake sediment archaeal communities from the Salton Sea, California, USA - SS_3_D_2 metaG | ecosystem: Environmental > Aquatic > Non-marine Saline and Alkaline > Hypersaline >... | reverse complement strand
GGGGTGCTACGGGGGGGAAGTCCATACGCCGAACCTCGACTCCCTGGCCGACGGCGGCCTGCGTTTCCGGGCCTTCTACAACACCGGCCGCTGCTGCCCCACCCGGGCTTCGCTGATGACCGGGCTTTATCCGCACCAGGCGGGCGTGGGGCAGATGACGTTCGACAAGGCTTTGCCCGGCTACCGGGGCCGCTTGATGCCCGACTCGGTCACCATCGCCGAGGTGCTTCGCGCAGCCGGCTACCGTACGGCCATGGTCGGCAAGTGGCATCTGTCGCTCACCGAGTCGTTGGAAAACCACATGCAGTATTTGAACAACCACGTGATCCGCCCGACGTTCTCCGATCCGGCCACCTACCCGGTCGCACGCGGCTTCGAGGAGCACTACGGCGTGATCTGGGGCGTGGTCAACTACTTCGATCCTTTCAGCCTCGTGCACAACACGGAGCCGGTCCGCTCCGTGCCCGACGGCTACTACCTGACCGACGCCTTCACCGATCAGGCGATCGAGTACGTCGAGAAGTGCTCTCGAAGCGGCGGGCCGTTTTTTGTTTATCTCGCCCACTGTGCCCCGCACTGGCCGCTGCACGCCTTGCCGGAAGACGTCGCCAAGTATGAGGGGACGTACGAGGCGGGCTGGCAGGCGATCCGCGAGGCCCGCTATCGGCGGCAGGTCGCCATGGGAATCCTGGCCCCCGAGGACGCAAAGCTGAGCGAACGGTTTGCGGCCGAGACCCGTTGGCAGGGCAACCCGGCGAGAGATTGGGACGCCAGGGCGATGGCCTGCCACGCCGCCATGATCGACCGCGTGGACCAGGGCGTCGGGCGGATCATCGCGAAGCTCAAAGACCTCGGCGAGTACGAAAACACGCTGATTTTCTTCCTCTCGGACAACGGCGCCAGCCGGGAGGAGCCCGCCGCGCCGGGGTTCGACCGCGTTTCCGAAACCCGCGACGGCCGCAAGGTGGTCTACTTCGGCGGCGGCAAGTCCAAAAACGTGATGCCGGGGCCGGAAACGACTTACGCGGGCATCGGCCCGCACTGGGCCAACGCCGCTAATACGCCCTTCAGGCTGTTCAAGGCGACGCAGCACGAGGGCGGGATCCGCACGCCACTGCTGGTCCATTGGCCGGCGGGCCTGAAAACGAAGCCCGGCAGCATCGCCGACCAGCCGGGGCACGTGATCGACGTCATGGCCACCTGCGCCGAGTTGGCCGGCGCGAAATACCCTGACACTTTCGAGGGCCGGGCAATTCGGCCGTTGGAAGGCAGGAGCCTTGTGCCGATCCTGCGGGGGCGGCAACGCGAGGGTCACGAGGCGATCTTCTTCGAGCACTTCGGCGCCAGGGCGGTTCGCCAAGGCAATTGGAAGCTGGTCGCCCAGAAGAGTGAGCCGTGGGAGCTCTACGACGTGGCCCACGACCAGTCGGAAACGGAAGACCTCGCGGGCCGGCATCCCGATCGGGTTCGCCAGATGGCCGCCTTGTGGGAAGCCTGGGCCGAGCGATGCCAGGTGCTTCCGTCACCCTGAGAATCGGCCGAGAAACAACTTGGCCCTCCCCAAATCGGATAGAAGTCTGGCTATGGATCGTCGCCTCGTCGCCGTGGCCGCTGCTTGTCTTGCCGTTTGGCCGGCAACGACGCTTGCGGCCGAGCGGGAAGGCGCGGTTTCGTCGGCGGAAGGGCCGCCATCGGTCCGCCCGCCGCTGGTCGTCGAGGGTGACTGGACCATCGGGGGACCGCTGACCATCCGCGATCGACATATCGTGCTCAACGGCGACTTGATCCTGAAGCGCGAGGCCGAGCTTGAGTTGGACAACTGCACGCTGGAGATCGTCGGCCGATTGTCGCGGGAGCACCTCGTCGACTGGCAGGGCGGCCGGCTGATCACCCGCAACACCGCGATCGGCGGCTGCGTCCGGGGCGGCGTGCCGATCCACACCGTTTTCCATCTCTATGACGGCACGTGGGAGGCGGTCGACACGACGATCCAGTACGCCTACGGAGTCAGCTTCCACGCCGAGACGCGTGGGGTGCTCCGCGGAGAGCGGCTCCTGGCCGGCCCGCGGCCCGACGCCGTTATCGCCTCCGGCAAGGCTGACATCAAGCTGGTCGATTCCACCTTTCCGATCGCCCTGGGCGTCTACACGAACGCTGGAGGCTCGGTCACGCTCGATCTGCCGGTGGGCGAGCCGGTCGATCGGCTCTTTGACGGCTCCAACACGCCGGGCGTCGAGTACCGCCTCGAGCTGGTGCGGCACACGGTGTCGAACCACTGGTTCGTATTCCTGCGGAATATCTCCATGACCGCCCCGCCGTGTGACGTCGTGCTGCGCGACTGCCCGAAGGTGCTGGTCTCACTCCTGGGCTGGAACCTCCAGGGCGAGCTGTCGCTGTCCAATGGGCTGGCAGAGCCGGTGCGGCTGGGCAGCGTCACTGTGCGGAAGGCCGACGAGCCGGTGGGCGTATCCACTTGGTGCGTCTACTGCGGCGGCGACAAGTCGGACCTGGTGATCCACGGCCCGGCCAACCTTGCCGAGTTCATGCACCGCGGCGGCAGGATCCGCCTGGAGGGTACGCCGGACACGCACGATCTGGTCCTGCTTTGCACCACGCTGGAAATGTCGGGCAATGCCCGGCTGGAACTGGAGAACGTCCAGCTCGGCAGGCCGCAGACCCGGCAAAGCGGAGCCCTCGGTGAGGCGAACGTGGCGGGCGATTCCAGGATGATCGGCCACAACGTCCGCATCGGCCGCGTCGTCTTCCACACCCGCGATCGCGGCGAGGTCGAGCTCCACGGCGTCGAAGGCCGCCAGACGGCAACCGTCCGCGAGGAGGGCGGCCCCGTGCGGCTGGTGGAATAGCCGTCAGCTATCAGCCGTCAGCGATCAGCTATCAGCAGGGAGTGACGTGTATCTTCTGCGAGCAAGGTTCTGCGGCGCCATCTCATGGGAAGAGCTGACGGCCGAGAGCCAAACACTCAAGGCTGATAGCTGACAACTGACTGCTGACCGCTGACGGCTGACCGCTGCTCCCTGCCGCTACGTGATCCCGGCGTGGTAGTCTTGCAGGCTTTTCGCCTTGGCGCGGCCGGCGCGGCAGGCGGCGATGCCCTTGGCGGCGGCCACCGCCGCGGCCAGCGTCGTCACGTAGGGCACCTTCGAGCGGATCGCCGTCTGTCGGATGTAGGCGTCGTCGGCCTTGCTGGTCTTGCCGCGGGGCGTGTTGATCACCAGTTGGATCTCGCCGTCGATGATCGCGTCGGAGATGTCGGGCCGGCCCTCGCGCATCTTCATGATCAGCTCGGAATCGATGCCGTTGGCGGCCAGAAACGCCCGCGTGCCCGCCGTCGCCTTGATTTTGAACCCCAGCTCGGCGAAGCGGCGGGCGACTTCCTGCACGGCCGGCTTGTCGCGGTCGGCCACGGTGATCAGCACGCTTCCCTCCAGGGGCAGTCCCGCGCCGGTGGCCTCCTGGGCCTTGAAGTAGGCCAGCCCGAAGGAGTCGGCCATCCCCAGCACCTCGCCGGTGCTCCGCATTTCCGGGCCCAGCAGCGGATCAACCTCGTGGTACATGTTAAAGGGGAAAACGGCCTCCTTGACGCCGAAGTGGGGAATGCTCTTACGGGTCAGGCCGAGGTCGGAGAGCTTTTTGCCGAGCATCAACTGCGTGGCGATCCGCGCCATGGGGATGTTGCAGACCTTGGAGACCAAGGGCACCGTCCGGCTCGCCCGCGGATTCGCCTCCAAGACGTAAACCGTGTCTCTCTGGATGGCGTACTGGATGTTCATCAGCCCGACGACGTTCAGGGCGATGGCGATCTTGCGGTTGTACTGGTAGATGGTGTCGATGTGCTTCGGCGCGATGCTGATGGGCGGGATCACGCAGGCCGAGTCGCCGGAGTGGACGCCGGCCAGCTCAATGTGCTCCATGATCGCCGGCACGAAGGCGTCCTCGCCGTCGGCGATCGCGTCGGCCTCGACCTCGATGGCGTTCTCCAGGAACTTGTCGATCAGCACGGGCCGCTCCGGCGAGACGTCCACGGCCGCCCTCAGGTAGCGCTTGAGCATCGCCTCGTCGTGCACGACCTCCATCGCGCGGCCGCCGAGCACGAACGAGGGGCGGACCATCAGGGGATAGCCGATCTCGCGGGCGATGGCCATCGCTTCGTCGAGATTGCTCGCCATGCCGGAATCGGGCTGGGGGATGCCCAGCTTCCGCATCATCTGGCGGAAGCGGTCGCGGTCTTCGGCCAGGTCGATCATCTCGGGCGAAGTGCCGAGGATTTTCACGCCCGCCGCGCCCAGCTCGGCGGCGATGTTCAGCGGCGTTTGCCCGCCGAACTGGACGATCACGCCGTCGGGTTTCTCCTTCTCGTAGATGCTCAGCACGTCTTCCACCGTAAGCGGCTCGAAATAGAGCTTGTTCGAGGTGTCGTAGTCGGTGGAGACGGTTTCGGGGTTGCAGTTGACCATGATCGACTCGATCCCTTCGTCGCGGAGCGCGAAGGCGGCGTGGACGCAGCAATAGTCGAACTCGATTCCCTGGCCGATGCGGTTGGGACCGCCGCCGAGGACCATCACCTTGCGGTTGGTGGAGACTTCGGTGGCGTCGGGGGCGTTGTAAGTCGAGTAGTAGTAGGCGGCGTTTTCGACGCCGCTGACGGGGACGGCGTGCCAGCCCTCGACCACGCCCAGGGCCGTCCGCCGCCGCCGGATCTCTTCCTCGCGGAGCCCCAGCAGCTTGGCGAGATACCTGTCGGCAAAGCCGTCTTTCTTGGCGCGGACGAGCAGCTCGTCGGGAAGCGTGCTGCCTTTGTGCTTGAGGATCTCTTCCTCCAGCTCGACCAGCTCTTTCATCTCGTCGATGAACCAGGGCTTGATGAACGTTTGCCTGTAGAGCGCCTGGACGTCGGCCCCCTTGCGAAGCGCCTCGTACATGATGAACTGCCGCTCCGACGTCGGCTCGGCGAGCATGGCCAGCAGCTCTTCGAGCGACCGCTCGTGAAAGTCCTTGGCGAAGCCCAAGCCGTAGCGGCCGATCTCCAGCGAGCGGATCGCCTTTTGCAGGGCCTCTTTGTAGTTTTTGCCCAGGCTCATCACTTCGCCCACCGCCCGCATCTGCGTGCCCAGCTTGTCCGGCAGACCCTCGAACTTCTCGAAGGCCCAGCGGGCGAACTTGACGACGACGTAGTCGCCGGAGGGCGTGTACTTTTCGAGCGTGCCCTCGCGCCAGTAGGGGATCTCGTCCATCGTCAGCCCGCCCGCCAGCAGCGAGGAAACGTAGGCGATCGGAAAGCCCGTGGCCTTCGACGCCAGGGCCGACGACCGCGACGTGCGGGGATTGATCTCGATCACGACGACGCGGCCGGTTTGCGGGTCGTGCGCGAACTGGATGTTCGTGCCGCCGATCACCTGGATCGCCTCGACGATGTCGTAGGAGTGCTTCTGGAGCCGTTCTTGAAGCGCTTCGTCGATCGTCAGCATGGGGGCCGTGCAGTACGAGTCGCCCGTGTGCACGCCCATCGCGTCGACGTTCTCGATGAAGCAGACGGTGATCATCTGGTTCTTGGCGTCGCGGACGACCTCCAGCTCGAGCTCCTCCCAGCCGAGCACCGACTCTTCGACGAGGATCTGGCCGACGAGGCTGGCCGAGAGGCCGCGGGCGGCGACGGTGCGAAACTCTTCCATGTTGTAGACCAGCCCGCCGCCGGTTCCACCGAGGGTGTAGGCGGGGCGGATCACGCAGGGCAGGCCGATCTCCACCACGACCTCTTCGGCCTCCTTGAGGCTGTTGGCGATCTTGCTGCAGGGCATGTCGATGCCGAGCCGCTCCATGGTGTCCTTGAAGGCCTGGCGGTCCTCGCCCCGCTCGATGGCGTCGACCTGGACCCCGATCACCTTCACGCCGTGCTTGTCCAGCACGCCGGCGCGGGCCAGCTCCGAGGAAAGGTTCAACCCCGACTGCCCGCCCAGGTTGGGCAACAGCGCGTCGGGCTTCTCCAGCTCCACGATCTCGGCCATGCTCTGGAGATTGAGCGGCTCGATGTAGGTCGCGTCGGCCATTCCGGGGTCGGTCATGATGGTAGCCGGATTGGAATTCGCAAGCACGATCTTGTATCCCAGGCGCCGCAGCGCCTTGCACGCCTGCGTGCCGGAGTAGTCGAACTCGCACGCCTGCCCGATCACGATCGGACCGGAACCGATGATCATCACCTTGTCGATGTCGTTGCGTTTGGGCACGTTGCATGGCTCCTTAAGAATCGAATATTGCCTCACCGGCGGCGAACCTAGCCGGCGGCTAACAGCCGCCGGAGATGATTTGCACGTTTTCCGGCGGCTGTTAGCCGCCGGCTATTGGGAAACGTTTTCGTCTGCTACCCCTGCCCTCAGACGTACTCGATCGTTGCCGGCGGCTTGGGGGTCAGGTCGTAAAGGCACCGGTTCACGCCGGGGATCGACGTGATCCGCTCGCAGATCCGGTGGAGTTTCTCCCAGGGCAGCTCGACTGCGGCGGCCGTTCGCGCGTCGACGCTGTCGATGCAGCGGACGACGATGATCTCGCCGAACTCCCGCCGGCCGTCGCGGATGCCGGTCGCCTTGTCGCCCAAGAGCACGGCCAGGTACTGGAAAGCCCCCGTGTCGGCAAGCTCCTCCTCGACGACGGCCGTGGCGGCGCGAACGGTCTCCAGACGCCCTTCGGTCACCTCGCCTACCACCCTCGCCGCCAACGCCGGGCCGGGAAATGGGATCCGTTCGACGAGCTTCGCCGGCAAACCGAGCACCTTGGCCACCTCCCGCACGCCGTCTTTTCGCAGCGTGGCCAGGGGTTCGAGCACTTCATAGCCGTACTCCGACTGGGGGTCGATTCCCATTTGGGCCAGGATGTTGTGCTGCCGCTTGACGCCGGCCACCGTTTCTTCGATGTCGGTGAGGATCGTGCCGTGCAGCAGGAATCTGGCGCCGGTGTGGCGGACGAGGTTGCCGAATACCTTGCGATAAAAGGTGTCTGTGACGGCGTTGCGTTTTTCTTCCGGATCGACGAGCCCGGCAAGCGCGGCAAGGAAATCCGCCCTGGAATCGACGACCTCGACGGGTATGCACATGTCGGCGAAGGTTTCCCGGACCTGCTCCGGCTCCCCCTGCCGCATCAGGGCGCTATCGATGAATACCGTCTTGAGGCGATCCCCCAAGGCCCGATGCCCGAGGACGGTGACGACCGAGCTGTCGACGCCGCCGCTCAGCGCGTTGATGGCAAGCCCGTCGCCCACCTTCTGGCGGATCTCGGCGATCTGTTCCTCGACAAACACCCTGTAATCCATGCTGGCCTCCTGTGGTTAGTGTTCCTCGCTGCGACGGCGATTCCTCGAAGCGAGTCCCTTATCCGACACAAGTGTTTGCAGACAATTCCCTTGCATGCAATCGAAAACGGTGCCCCGTACGACGGACTGGAAGCGCCGGCCGCTTCATAAGCAGACCAGAGCCGGGCATTAGCAAAGCTAGCAGAGCTTGCGGCGGCTGTGAACCGGGGGGAGGAAATCGCGATTCGCGCCCCGGACGCCGGGGGCGCGCGGGTCACTTTCCGGCGGGATGGGTCCGGGCGATCCTGAGAGTCCGCCTGCCGCCGACGGGGTCGGAGCCGGCGGCGGCGAAATCCGATGCGGCTGCCCCGGATGATACCCAGCCCGACACCAACCCGGAGCACAAACCATTGCTGGAAAAGGAGTTGTGATCGCTTGCCCGCGGGGGCTTTGGGCGGCGCTCGGTTGCCGTCTTGCCAGCGGCAAGCGTACCCCAGGCTATCGCCGCAGCCAGCGGTCGATTGCTGCGGCTGCCTGGCGGCCGTGGTCGATGGCGTGGACCACCAGCGAGGCGCCTTTGACGACGTCACCGGCGGCAAAAATGCCTTCCTGGCTGGTCATCCAGCCTTCGACCACGACGTTGCCGTGGCCGTCGAGCTTCAGGCCCTGGCTTTCGATCAGCCCCTGGTGGACGGCGTGGACGAAGCCCATCGCCAAGAGGATCAGGTCGGCCTTGAGGGTGAAGTCGGTGCCGGGCTTCTCCTGCGGCTCCCAGCCGCGATGGCCGCGGACCCACTCGACCTCGCAGGCGTGCAGCATGGAGACCTGCACGCCCGTGCCCGAAAGCTGCTTCGTCATCACGCTCCAACGGCGCTGGCAGCCTTCCTCGTGGGAGCTGGAGGTCCGCATGATCCTGGGCCAGTTTGGCCAGGGCGTCTCGGGGTTCCGCTTGCCTTCAGGCGGTTTGGGAAGGATCTCGAGTTGCGTGACGGACCGCGCGCCCTGGCGGATGGCGGTGCCGACGCAGTCGCTGCCCGTGTCGCCGCCGCCGATGACCACCGCGTGCTTGTCGCGGGCGTGGATCGCCTCCGGCCCGGTGGTCGGGATCGGGTCGCCCCCTACCCGCCGGTTCTGCTGGGCCAGGAAGTCCATGGCGAAATGGACACCCTCGTATCCGGCCCCGGGCACGGCCAGCTTCCGTGGCTCGCCGGCGCCCATCGCGAGGCAGACGGCGTCGAAGGTGTTTCGCAGATAGCGGGCGGAGATGTCCTCGCCGACGATGACGTCGGTCTCGAACCGCACGCCCTCGGCTTGCATCTGCTCGACGCGGCGGTCGATGACGTGCTTCTGCATCTTGAAGTCGGGGATGCCGTAGCGGAGCAGGCCGCCGATGCGGTCGGATTTTTCGTAGACCACGACGTCGTGGCCGAAGCGGGCGAGCTGTTGGGCGGCGGCCAGTCCGGCCGGGCCGGAGCCGACCACGGCGACCTTCTTGCCGGTTCGCACCGCGGGGCGCAACGGCCCGACCCAGCCCTCGGCAAACGCCCGCTCGGCGATCTGGTACTCGATGTGCTTGATGGTCACCGCGTCGTCGTTCAGCGCCAGGGTGCAGGCCGCCTCGCAGGGCGCCGGGCAGACGCGGCCAGTGATCTCCGGGAAGTTGTTCGTCGAGTGGAGGTTTTCCGCCGCTTCCCGCCAGTGGCCGCGATAAACGAGGTCGTTGAACTCCGGGATGCGGTTCTTGACGGGGCAGCCGATCCCATGGCAAAAGGGAATGCCGCAGTCCATGCAGCGGGCCGCCTGCTCGTTGAGCACGCGGTTCACGAGCGGCAGGTCGGTCTCTTCCCAGTCCTTGATCCGCTCGGCAATCGAGCGGTGCCCCGGCTCGACGCGGCAGAACTGGATGAAGCCGGTCGGATCAGCCACGGAACACCTCCTCGGTGGCAGGCGCCGCGTCGTCGCCAACCGCCTCACGCTGCCGCAGCCGCTCCAGCGCGCGGCGGTAGTCGATCGGCACGACCTTGACGAACTTGCCGGCCATTTCGTGCCAGTCTTCAAGAATCCCACGTGCCTGGCGGCTGCCGGTCCATTTTTCATGCCGGCGGATCAAATCGTGGAGGATCCGGCGGTCTTCCTCCTGCCAAAGAGACTCCAGGTCCACCATGTCGAGATTGCAGAGGGTGTCGAAGAGCTGGTGCTCGTCGAGCACGTAGGCGATTCCGCCGCTCATGCCGGCGGCGAAGTTCCGGCCGGTGACTCCCAGCACGGCGACCACTCCGCCGGTCATGTACTCGCAGCCGTGGTCGCCCACCCCCTCGACCACCGCCGTCACGCCGCTGTTGCGGACGGCGAACCGCTCGCCGACCAGGCCGTTGATGAAAACCTCGCCGCTGGTGGCGCCGTACAGGAGCGTGTTGCCGGCGATGACGTTGTCCTTGGGGTCGAAGGGAGAACCCGGCGGCGTCTGCACCACGATCCTTCCGCCCGAGAGCCCCTTGCCGAGGTAGTCGTTGGCGTCGCCGACCAGCCTGAGCGTGACGCCGGGGGCGAGAAACGCGCCGAAGCTCTGGCCCGCCGAACCGGACATGGCCACGTCGACGGTGCCGTCGGGCAGCCCCTGTGGGCCGTGCCGCTTCACGATGCGGTTGCTCAGCATCGCGCCGACGGCGCGGTGGACGTTGCGGATCGGCATCTCGAGGCGAACCGGCTTGCCGGCTTCGATGGCCGGCTCTACTTTGCGGAGGATTTCCCAGTCGAGATGGTCCTCGTGGACGTCCGACTGCGGCCGCACGGACCGCAGCGGGCAGCCGTTGGACCGGTCCGGCCGGGCGAAAATCGCCGACAGGTCCAGGCCGCGGGCCTTCCAATGATCGACGGCCTTGCGGGTGCTCAGCCGATCGACGCGGCCGACCATCTCGTCCACGCTGCGGAAGCCGAGCTCCGCCATGATCCCGCGCATCTCTTCGGCTACGAACGTAAGGAACCGTATGACAAACTCCGCCTTGCCGGCAAACCGCTCGCGGAGTTCGGCCTGCTGGGTGGCGATGCCCACCGGGCAGGTGCCCAAGTGGCATTTCCGCATCAGCAGGCAGCCCAGTGCCACCAGGGCTGAAGTGCCGAACCCGAACCGCTCCGCTCCCAATAGCGCGGCGATCACCACGTCGCGGCCGGTCTTGAGCTGCCCGTCCGTCTGTACGAGGATGCGGTCGCGGAGGCCATTGAGCACCAGCGTCTGCTGGGTCTCGGCCAGCCCGATTTCCCACGGCGCGCCGGCGTGCTTGATCGAAGAGAGCGGGCTGGCGCCGGTGCCGCCGTCGTGGCCGCTGATGAGCACCTCGTCGGCGTTTCCCTTCGCCACGCCGGCGGCGACCGTCCCCACGCCCACCTCGGAGACGAGCTTGACGGAGACCTTCACGCCGGGGTTGGCGGACTTGAGGTCGTAGATCAGTTGCGCCAGGTCCTCGATGGAATAGATGTCGTGGTGCGGCGGCGGCGAGATCAGCGAGACGCCGGGCGTGGAGTAGCGCAGCCTGGCGATCTCTTCGGTCACCTTGTAGCCCGGCAGTTGCCCTCCCTCACCAGGCTTGGCCCCTTGGGCCATCTTGATCTGGAGCATCTTGGCGTTGGCGAGGTAGTTGATCGTGACGCCGAAGCGGGCGCTGGCCACCTGCTTGATGCCGCAGTTGGATGAATCGCCGTTGGGAAGCGGCCCGTAGCGATCAGGGTCTTCACCCCCCTCGCCCGTGTTCGACATCGCGCCCAGTCGGTTCATGGCGATGGCCAGCGTTTCGTGGGCCTCCTTGCTGATCGAGCCGTGGGACATGGCGCCGGTGTAGAAGCGGCGGACGATTTGGCCGGCCGGCTCGACCTCCTCCAGCGGCACCGGATCGCCCGGAACAAACTCGAACAGCCCCCGCAACGTGTGCAGCGAGCGGCTCTGATCGTTGACCGCCTGGGAATACTCCGCGTAGGCCGCGGCGTCGTTGTTGATCACCGCGTGCTGGAGGCGGGTGATCGTTTGCGGGTTCCAGAGATGGTTCTCGCCGTCGAGTCGGTAGTGGTACTCACCCTCGAAGTCGAGCTCGAGCGAGCCCGGCGCCTGCGGGCCGAACGCGGCGCGGTGGCGGGCCAGGGCCTCTCGGGCGATCACGTCCAGCCCCGCGCCCTCGATCCGCGACGACGTGCCGGGGAAGTACTTTTCGATCACCTCGCGGTTGAGCCCGATCGCCTCGAACTGCTGCGCGGCGTGGTAGCTCCGCAGCGTCGAGATGCCCATCTTGGACATCGTCTTGAGGATGCCCTTCTTGGCGGCGTTGATGAACTGGTCGTTGAGCACGTCGAGATCGGCGTCAGCCGAGAGGTCGCCGTCGCGGTAGAGCTTATCGATCGCCTCGAACGCCATGTAGGGGTTGATCGCGTTGGCGCCGTAGCCGCACAGCAGGCAGAAGTGCATCACCTCGCGGGGCTCGCCGCTCTCGACGACGATGCCGGCCTCGGCCCGCAACTGCCGCTCCAGAAGCCCGTGGTGCAGGGCGGCCGTGGCCAAAAGCGATGGGATGGGGGCCTTGTCGGGCGAGACGCCGCGGTCGCTGACGATCAACAGCGACGCCCCGCCGGCAATGGCCGCTTCGGCCGCGGCGATCAGCTCGCCCAATCCGCGGCGAAGCGACTCGCCGGGTTCTTCCGAGGCGGCGTCGAACCACGCCGGCAGCACCGCCACGCGAAAGTCGTCCCGCTCGACCGTCCGCAACCGCTCGACGTCGTTGTTGGTGAGGATCGGGTGGGGCAGCTTCAGTTGGCGGCAGTGCTCGGGCGTCTCGGAGAGCAGGTTCTGCTGCTTGCCCGCAAAGGTCATCAGCGACATCACCAGCCCTTCCCGCAAGGGATCGATGGGCGGGTTGGTGACCTGGGCGAACAACTGCTTGAAATAGTTGAACAGCAGCTTCGGCCGGCCGGACAACACGGCCAGCGGCGTGTCCGTGCCCATTGACCCTACCGGCTCCTGGCCGTTGGTCGCCATGGGGGCGATGATCATCTGGAGGTCTTCGCGGGTGTAACCGAAGGCGCGGAGCTGCCGGATGTGCCGCTGGGGATCGGCCGGCTCCGCGGTGGAAGGCTGAAAGAGGCCGCGGAGCTCGATGCGGTTCTGCTCCAGCCAGTGGCGGTAGGGCCTTTGGCGGGCGATCTTGCCCTTGATCTCGTTGTCGACCACGATGCGGCCTTCGGCGGTGTCGACGAGGAACATCCGGCCGGGCTGAAGGCGCCCCTTTCGCTGGATCTTCTCCGGCGGGAATTCGACCACGCCCACCTCGCTGGCCAGCACCACCAGCCCGTCGGTCGTCACCACGTAGCGGCAGGGCCGCAACCCGTTGCGATCGAGCGTGCCGCCGACCAGCCGGCCGTCGGTAAAGACCATCGCCGCAGGGCCGTCCCACGGTTCCATGATGGCCGAATGGTATTCATAAAACGCCCGCTTGTCGGTCGAGATGTGGTACCGCGGCCCGAAGGCCTCGGGGATCATCATCATCAGGGCATGGGGGGCAGACCGTCCGGCGCGGACCAATAGCTCCATCGCGTTGTCGAACCATGACGAGTCGCTCCCCCCCGGCTCCAGGGTCGGGAAAAGCCTCGACATGTCGTCCGTGAGCCCCTCGCAGGCCATGGTTTTCTCGCGGGCTCGGAGGCGGCTGGCGTTGCCGCGGAGCGTGTTGATCTCGCCGTTGTGCGCGATCATGCGGAACGGCTGGGCCAGACGCCAACTGGGAAACGTGTTGGTGCTGTAACGCTGGTGGACAATCGCCAGTGCCGTCACCAGGTCCCTCTCCGAGAGGTCGGGATAGTAGGCGAACAGTTGTGGGGCCAGGAACATCCCCTTGTAGACCACCAGCCGGCAGGACATCGAGGGGATGTAAAACTCTCCCGCGTGCTCGCCGAGCCGCCGGCGGGCCTGCTTTTCGATGACTTTGCGGGCGACGTACAGGCGGCGCTCCAGAAGCTCTTCCCCCAATCCGCCGCCGTCGATGAATACCTGGCGGATCACCGGCTCGCTGCCCAGCGCGATGTCGCCGAGGCAGCGGTTGTCGGTGGGCACTTCGCGCCAGCCGAGCACGGCGAGCCCTTCCTGATGGAGTCCCTGCTCGACCAGCTCGACGCACTGCCGGCGGCGCTTGGCGTCTTGCGGCATGAACAGCATGCCGACGCCATAATGTTCCTTCTCGGGCACGACGAAGCCGAGCCGGTCGGCCTCGCTGCTGAAAAACTCATGCGGTATCTGGAACAGGATCCCCGCCCCGTCGCCGGTCGATTCGTCGGCCCCCGAGGCCCCGCGGTGCATCAGATTGACGAGGATCTGCCTGCCGTACTCGACGATCCCATGGTTGCGACGACCGGAGATGTTGACCACCGCGCCGATACCGCAGGCGTCGTGCTCCCACTGCGGATCGTACAGGCCTTGTGCTTTCGGCGGAGTAACTCTCACGGCGTCGATACCCGGCTCTGCTGGTGGAACGAAGGCTGGCTCGCGGTGCTTAAAGATCTCGTCGTATTCCAAGGATAAGAGGCTACAGCCGAACCGTCACCGCCATCACTTCCGGCCCCCTTCCGCAGGTGGAAGAGAGGAATGGTGTTGGCCCCCTAAGCTGCCGGGGCGACCGGCCGGCGCGGGGGCCAACGGGTCGAACCCCATTCGGGGATGCGGTCGGCCGACCGGCAGAGGCGCCGCCGGCAGTAGCGATTGGGTGGGCTCGCGAGACGCTCTAAATCATCGTATCATTAGATAACCTTATGTCAATGGGGGTATATAATTACCAATCGAACGTGGTATCATTCCCGCGCGAGGACCCCGAACCCGTTCCCCACCAACGTGATCCCCAATGTTTGGCTGCCCACTTGCAGGTTGGCAGGGACACCTATGGCTCGATGACCGCCAGCGCCGTGGCAACCTTGCCAAAGGGCGCAGACACCTGGATCCCCACCACCCGATCGCGGACCCGCTCGACCGACTCGCGGGCGATTTCTACCCCCACCTTTAGCTGGTCCTCGCGGCTTTCGACTGCCGCCATCCGCCGCATCACGTCTTCAGGGATCACCACTCCGGGGACCTCGTTTTGCAGAAACGTCGCGTTGCGGTAGCTGGCCAGCGGCCAGATCCCGGAGATGATTGGAATGCCGCAGCCCTCGACGCGATCCAGAAATCGGAGAAGGGCATCGGGGTCGAAGACGGGCTGGGTGATGGCGAACTCCGCCCCCGCCTCGACTTTCCGCCGGAATCGCACCACCTCGCGCTCGTGGTCGAGGGCCGTCGGGTCCAACCCCACGCCGATCACCGCCAGCGTCTGCGGATCGATCGCCTGCCCGCCAAGGTCAATTCCCCGATTCAGCCGGTGCTGAACCGCCACCATGCCGATCGAATCGGTGTCGAACACGCCGGTGGCTTCGGGGTAATTGCCCAGCTTGGGTGGATCGCCGGTGACGAAGAGGATGTTGCGCACCTGGCAGGCCGCGCAGGCGAGCAGGTCGGCCTGCATCCCGATCAGGTTCCGATCGCGGCAACAGAAGTGCAGGATCGGCTCGATCTCGGCCTCTTCCAGAATCTTCAGCGACGTGATCAAAGGCGAGATCCGCGAGCTTGCCCGCGGCCCGTCCGGAATGTTCACCGCGTCGACCCCGTGTTCCCTTAGCGTGCGGCTTTTCTCGATGGTGCCGCTGAGATTGTAGCTTCGCGGCGGCAGCAGCTCGACCGTGGTCACCCATTTGCCCTCGGCGATGCGGCGGGCGAGGCGGGACTTCTCGGCAAACGGGGCCGGCTCCTTCTCCTCAACCGCTTCCTCGCGCTTGCGGATCACCGGCTTCGATTCGGCGCGAGAAAGCGGCTTGACGGCTCTGGCGATCTCGCGGACGTGCTCGGGCGTGGTTCCGCAGCAGCCGCCGACGGCCGCGGCACCGAGGCTGACGTACCGCTTGGCGTAGCTGGTGAGGTACTCGGGCGAGCAGAGGTAGATTTTGCGGTTGTCCACTTCCTTGGGCTGACCGGCGTTGGGCTGGACGACGAGCGCCAGCGGCGTCAGCTTCACCGCCCGCTCGACCGCACCCAAAAGGCCGTCCGGCCCGGTGCCGCAGTTCATTCCCCAGGCGACCGGCTGCGCGGCGTCTTCCGGCAAGGCGGCCAGCATCCGTTCGAGCGGCTCGCCGGAGGCCGATTCGCAGCGGTCGACGATGGCGAAAGAAAGTACGAACGGCACGCCGGTGGCAGCCGCCATCGCGCGGGCCGCCCTCTCCAGCGCGGCGCGGGTGGGCTGCGTCTCGAAAATCAGGAAGTCGGCGCCACCGGCCATGAGGGCCTCGACCTGCTCGGCGATCATCTCTGCGAGCACCGGCTCGTATTGCGGCTGGGTGGGCAGCGGGCCGATCGATCCGGCCACGAAGACCGGCCGCCCAGCCCCGTCGGCCACCTCGCGAGCGAGCCGGGCGCCGCTGCGGTTGATGTCGATCCGCTGGTCGGCCAGCCCGAACCGCCCCAGATAGGCCCGGTTCGCGCCGAACGTGTTGGTCGTGAGCACGTCGGCACCGGCGTCGCAGTAGTCCCGGTGGATGCGGCGGACAAGGTCCGGATCGCTCAGGCAAAGCTCGTCGTAGCAGCGGTTGGTGAAAACGTGGTGCCGGTAGATCTCGGTGCCCATGGCCCCGTCGAATACCAGCACTTGCTTGCCGATCGTCTGTTGAAAGCTGAGCGAGTTGGTCACGTCGGGGAGTCTCCCTTGCGGCGGAAGGCTCGAATCCCCCAATCGTATCCGTTTCAAGGCCATCCGAAAAGGCGATATGGCCGGGGGCCTGGCCGGGACTTTGCGTCTTGGGGCGCGGCTACGGCAGGCGGGCCGGCTTGCCCAATTCCACGATCCGCTCCACCTTGTCGTACCACCCTTGCGGCGCGTGCTCGGAGGTGTGCAGGTAACACTGGATGCGGAGCCGGCGGCTGCCGTCGGTGAACGTCAAGAGCCGGCTCATCGGCACCTTGCCGCCGTGGTGTCGCGTCAGGGCCGCCGTGTTGAGAAAGGTCACGCCCCAGCGGCGCTCAACGTGCGAGCGGCCGGCCGTGACGTCGTCGGGATCGGTGTGGGTGTGGCCGCCGATCCAGAGGTCGATCGCGCCGGGGTGCTCGGCCAGGTAGTTTTCGAACGCCTGGGCGTCGGGTTTGTCGCCGACGAAGTAGAGGTACGAAGCCCCTTGCGGCGCTCCTTCGGGAAAATAGCCGTGGACGCCCGACCGCCACGAGCCGTCCGCACGCTTCGTCATTCCCTCCCAAGGCCCCGACTTGACGGTCGTCTCCTTGAGCATGTGATGGTGGGCCGAGATGATGATCGCGTCGCGGTTCTCTTCGACCATCTTCTTCCACCAATCGAAGGTCTCGGCGGTGACCGCTCCGGCGGGGAATCCGCCCCGCTCGCCCCGGCCGATCGGAGGCGGCAGGTCGTTGCGATCGCTCATCATAAGGAACAACAAGTTGCCGGCGCGAAAACAGTAACGCTCCCACGTCCCTTCCACCGCATAGCGCCGCCGCGGGTCCACGCCGGAGGTCTCCGTGTGCTCGCCCGTCGGATCGACCCACTTGCGAAACCACGCCATCGTCGGCTCGCCCGAGCGGCTGGCGTCGTGGTTGCCGGCCAGATTGTAGAAATCTTCCCGCCGGTGCTTCCGGGCGGCGGCGAACTGGCGGACGAGCTGGCGTCCTTCCTCATCGTCGGGCATCTCCTGCGCGCCGGAAATATCGCCGACGTGAATGGCGAGGTCCCAGTCGAACGACGGGCCGCCCTCGCTGCCGCCCTGCTCCGACTGGCGGATGGCATCGGCCAGGCTTTCGCGGTCGGCTCGCCTCAGGTCGCTGCCGACGTGGGCACAGCCCATCGTCCAAAGCCTGAAAACCTCGACGGCTGCCGGTTTGTCGGGCGGCTCCGCTCCGGCAGCGGTCAGCGACGCACACGCCGCCAGCCAGACGGCGACGAGCGATCCGCTCGTCTTCAGCCGTTTCGATTGCTTCATGGGGTCTTTCTCCAGTGGGCATGGGTCCCGAGCGTCGCCGGCCCCCCGCAGGCCGAGGAGCAGCCATCGCAGGGGGCCGCTCGCGCTGGCGACGGCCTCGACCAGGATCGGAAAACCTAGTCCCGCCAGCAAGCGGGTGAGGAGCTGGATCGACCGGCCCTCCACGCCCAGTCCGTCGAGGATCAGCCCCGAGCCGCCGATGGCAAAGACGTGGAACAGGTAGATCGAATAGGCCCAGCCGCCCACCCAGGCCAGCGGGCGAACCGTCGTGCGGAAATTCGCCAGCAGGAAGGTCCCCGGTATGCCGACGCACAGCAGCGGGACCATCGCGGCGACTTCCCCAGCCACGATGGCGCGATCGCCGTAGCGGAACCAGGAGATCTGCTCGAAGATGATGCCGCAGGCAAGACACGCCAGCGCCGCCAATACGACCGGCCGCGCCGCCAGCTTCGAGCCGAACCGGTTCAAGCCGTATCCCAGGATGAAGAAAGGCAGCAGGTTGAGGTAGCCTGGGAAGCTGAAAAAAAGAGTCATTCGCGGCGTGAAGAGGCAGAGCAGGATCGCCCCCAGGAGGCAAAGTGCCCAGCGGGACAGCGTCTTCATCCCTTCGGCCCGGTCCAACACGGTCACGGTCAGAAAGATCAGAAAGACGGCCTGGAGAAACCAGAACTGGTCGAACGGATAGAAGTAGATCCGCCACAAGGAGCCGAGCGCGGCCGAATCGCCGACGCCCTGCGAGAGCTGCTTGGCCAGGAACTGGAGCGTCGAAACCGACACGAGCGGCAGCAGGATTCGCCGCGCCTTGCCGCGCAGGAACCCCGCAACTTTGCCCGCTTGCACCGGCCGCATCGCGTACACAAACCCCGAGATGACCGTGAACAGCGGCATCCGCAGGTAGCGGAAGGAAAACTGGAAATACCGGTACAAGCTGTCGTCGGCGACTCGAATGCCGTCGGTCGGATCGCTGCCGATGACGTGGAAGGCGACGACGAGAATGATCGCCAGCCCGCGAAGCGTCTCGATCGATTGGTCTTTCTCTCGCGGCATCGGTTGGGGATCCGTAACGAGCGTCGAGAATGCCAGGCCCTGCCATACCGCCCGGACACGCGCTGAATTCCAGCCTAGTTGCCGCGATCTGCCGATTCAAGAAGCGGCTGCACCTTCAGCGGCCCAGAAACCGCCTGCCGCCTGCCGAACTGGTCGGTGACCTCGAAGGCCAGCTCGGCGGGGCCCGCCTCTAGGGGTGTGCCGCTGATTACGCCGCTGGAGACGTCCTGCGACAGCCCAGCGGGTAAACGCACGGGGTGAAAAGTGTGCTCCTCCCTGTCCCAGAACGCCGCGTTGTAAGACGACTTTTCACTCCGCCGCACCCGCAGGTCCCCCAGCGAGCGAATCACCCTCGGCTCGAAGCGAAACGACTGGCCCACGGCCGCCACCGGCGGCGGCCGATTGACCACGAAGGGACGCGGCACTTCGGCGTAATCCGACGGGCCGCTCTCGTTGTCGGATGCATCGACCGCAACCACGCGATAGTAGGCCGAGTTCGTATTGGGAAGCTCTACGTCCGGACCGACGACCGCCAGCAATGTCCCGGTGACGCGGGCGATCAGATTGGCCGGCGTTTCGACCTCGCCGGCGTCCGGTGCGTCGGCCGGCTTGTTCTCATACTCTTCCATCGTGCGGACGAAACCCTTGCCGCGAAACACCGCGTAGGGGACGTCGCACGCCGAGAAGCCCCGCTCGTCGCTGCCGTAGACTTTGTAGGCCACCGGCGGCTCGCCTTGTGGGTTGGTTTTCCAATGGAGCACGAGCCGTCCTTCGCTGCCCGGCACGAGCCTCAAACTGAGCGGCAAGCCCGGCGCCTTGATCCCGAACCAAAACGTTCGGCTCCACGGCCCCCACACGCCGTTTGCGTCGCAGGCGCGGACTCGCCAGAAATAGTCCGTCCCCGGGGTTAAGAGACCGACGTACGGCACGGTCCACTCCGATTTTCCTTTGAACGGAGTCTGTGAAAGAAGCTTCTCGAAGTTCGGCGACAGCGGCCATCGCATGTCTGCGTGCTCGGAAAGCTCGAAATGATAGTCGGCGATTTGGTCGCCGTCGGGGTCCTCCGCTG
>Ga0180438_10004717_pt1 | contig 19452 bp, 12 predicted proteins | sample SS_ome_12_FD_132455 | JGI IMG/M metagenome (GOLD analysis project Ga0180438, IMG submission 132455) | Hypersaline lake sediment archaeal communities from the Salton Sea, California, USA - SS_3_D_2 metaG | ecosystem: Environmental > Aquatic > Non-marine Saline and Alkaline > Hypersaline >... | reverse complement strand
TGAAGATGGCCGCCTGGGACCGGCCGGGCGAAGCCGTGCTCGATGAGCGTTTGGCAAGCCAACCGACGCACTCGCGATTGATCGCCTGGTTGGCCGCCGATCCCTGCAATCGCGAGGCGCTGCAGGCCGGGGGCCGCATCGTCAAGCACTCCCGTCGGTTGTGGCTGTACATCGAGCAGAGCGTCTCGGCCTTCTGGAGCCGGGTGGCCAGGCGAAGCAGCCAGTTTCGCCTGCCATCGCGGTGGGCCGCGCCCCGCGGGGCTCGCCATCGCGACTGGGTTCCGCCCCCCGCTCACGCCCACCTGGCGTACGTTCCCCGCGACTGATGCTTCTCTCCCCATCCCGTTAGCTCATACCCGGCGTCGCACGAACGTCGGGGGAAAGGGGGCCCTCCGCGCTCGCTTGCGCACGCCCTCCAGCGACAAGCAACCCCAGGCCCAACAAGCTCTTGGAAAGACGGGTTGGTGAATAAGTCGGGGTGAGTATTTTTACCAATCCGACAGAGGTATCTTTAGAAGGTGTATCGATATCACGGACGATAGGAAAAGGTAGCGTGCACGTGACGGCCAACAAGTCAACTCGGGTGCGTGATTCGTGAGCGCATTCGGCGCCTTGTTCAATCTGCCTTGCGTCGAGATTTCCAGGCGTGATAGCCTACGCTCCCCTCGCAGTTGACATCGTTGGCCCCCGGTTCCGATGGGAAGGGATTTTCGACTCGGCACGTTTTCCCCGGCGTGGGACGATCTCGGACACATTGCAAGACAGGCTCATCGTGAAACACCTTCCACGGCGCCAGCGGCCCGCATCCGCTCGGTTTCCGACCCTCGTCCGGTTCTCACGGACCGCGTCGCTGGTCTTGCTGTATCTTGTCAGCGGTTATCAGACCGCCCCCGGGGCGCCACCCACGCCCGGTCCGGTCCGGTTTCACCTTTCCGACGAAACAGCAGACGCAGTACGTGGCGGCGCCGAGGCGGCGCCGCCCAAGGCCGACACGCTCGTCATTTGCCCGGCCGTGTTTCGCCCGGCGATTCGGCCGTGGCTGGCTTGGCGGGCGGGGCAGGGGCGGCGAATGCTCGTCGATACGCCCCTGATCGACGCCGACGGCCAGGCGGCGCGCATTCGCCAGCTTGCGCGGGAGCATCCGCTGAAGTTCGTTATCATCATGGCGGACGGCGCCCACGACCGGGTCGCCGCCCCGGTCTGGAGGGGGAGCGGAGCCCTGCGGCCCGCTCAGCAGGCGGTCATTCCCACTTGCTACGTGCCTGCCGAGGTGATTCCGCAGTTTGGCGGCGAGACGCTCATCGCTTCCGACTCGCCCTACGCCGACCTGGACGGCGACGGCGCGGTGGACCTGGCCCTCGGTCGCATTCCCGCCGACAACGGGCCGGAGTTGGCGGCGTACCTGCGTCGGGTGATGGCGTATGAGAACGCGCCGGACCACAGTGTCCGCCGCCGCTCGCTACACTTCGTCGCCGGGCTGGGCGGGTTTGGCCCGATCGCCGATACCGTCATCCAGCAGGTCGCGACGAAGTTCATCGACGACGGCGTGCCGGGCGCCTACGACGTGACGCTGACGCACGCCAGTCCCTCCAGCCGGTACTTTCCCGGGGCCGAAGCCTTTCATGATGTCGCCTTGCGGCGGCTTTCCGGCGGCGGATTGGCGTGGATCTACATGGGGCACGGGCATCCCACGCAGCTTGATTCGATTTCCACGCCGCACGGCCCGCGGCCGATCGCCACGGCCCAGGATGCCGCCGTGCTTGCGTGTCCTGCCGAGTCCGCTCCGCTGGGCGTGTTTCTGGCGTGTTATGCCGGCGCCTTCGACCAGCCGGACGACTGCCTCGCCGAGCGGTTCGTGCTCGCGCCCGGCGGGCCCATCGCCGCCGTCGCCGCCACGCGGGTCGCTATGCCCTACGGGATCGCCGCGTTTGGCGACGGGCTTCTCAAGGAGATGTTCAACCGCCAGCCCGAAACGCTGGGTGAAATGACATGGCGGGCCAGGCGGCGGCTGATGTCCGACGACCCGCAAACGGTCGCAGGCCGGCGGACGCTCGACGCCCTGGCGGGAATGCTCAGCCCGTCGAAGAAAACGCTCGCCGAGGAACGAGCCGAACACGCGGCGCTGTTTCAGCTCTTTGGCGATCCGCTGATTCGCTTGCCGCGACCCCCCTCGGTGGGGCTGCGGACGGCGGAGTCGGTTCGCGCCGGCGCATCGCTGGCGGTCCGCGTGACCTCTCCGATCGCTGGCGACGCAATCGTCGAGTTGGCGTTACCGCGGACGCTCGCCGCCATGCAACCGCCGATCAAAGACGCGCCTCCGGGGCGCCGCTACGCCGCCGCGAATGAGATCGCGGTGGCCCGGCAGTTCGCAAAGGTGGCGGTGGGCGACACGCTCGTCCGCCTGCCGGCGCCGAAAGACGCCAGCGGCGAAATGATCGTCCGCGCGTTCATCCAAGGACCGAACGGCCACGCCCTGGGTTCTACCCGCGTCACGGTGAAAGAATCGGCGAAAGCACGTTAGCCCCGGCGCTGCCGGGGGAGGAAGCGACACCCTACGCCGCCCGGCTGATCGCCCCCGTCTTTCGCCGCGGGAACCATCCCTCGCCGAGCACCGCCAGCGCCACGCGATCTTCCAAATTCGGGCGGAACACGGTGAGCAGGGTCATCGGCAGATACCATGCCATATACAGGCCGCCGTCGTGTCCCTGCCAAAACTGGCTGCCGAGCATCACGGCGCCCGAGCAGCACAGCAGGGTTCCCAGGTTCTTCTGGGCCGGCCACAGCGCGAAGCTGCCGCACATGGCCATGAACGCCGCCAGCACGGGGATGCGATAGTGGGGCGTGAAATAGTTCCAAAAACCGAAAAAGCCCTCCATCAGCGGCTTCCAAAGACCGAACATCGCCTGGACCGCCCGCGCGAAGTCCGACCGCCAGAAGGCCGCTTGCCACGGCGGAGCGTCCATTGGGAACGAGATCATCAGCAAGACGATCAGCACGGCCAGCATCGAAGCGACCCCGCTGATGTATCGCCACTTGCCCCGCTCCCAGTAGAAGCTGATCCACAGCGGCAGCAGATACAGCGGGTAGTAGACGATCGAGGCCAGCCCGATGAAGGCCCCCGCGATGATCGGCCGGCGATAGAAGTAAATCGCCCAGACCAGCAGGGCCGCCGGCAGCACATGATCGATGCGGCCGGTGTGAAACGCCGAATAGGGCAACAGCAGGTACAGCGTGCCCACGCCCACGCCGGTGCGGATGTTGTCGAAGTGGTCGCGGCCGATCATCACCAGGCCCAGGACGATCGCGGCGTTGGCCAATATCGCGATCGCCTTTGCCGCGACCACGTTGGCCGGATCGTACTCGCCCACGGTAAGGGCCGGGTCCGCCGTCGCGCCGGTGGGAATGGCCGGCAGCTTGTACAGCAGATGATAGCCGGGCCCGAACCTGGCCGGATTGATGTCACCCGGCTGATCGCTCGTGATGACGTTGGCCATCAGAAACGCGAACAGCGCACAGCCCAAGAACGTCATGCCACCGATGGAAAGGTTGGGCTCGAGCAGCGGCCGCCGGACCATCGAGGGATCGACCAGCAAACGGACCGTCCAAATGCCGCCGATCACGAAGAGCCAGATGTAGCCCCAGGCCTTCGCGTCCAGCGGGTCCTTGCGCCGCCACGGGGGGACGGCCGGAGACTTCTCGGGCGTCGGGCCGATCACCGTTGCGCGCGGTTTCGTCGCGGGGCCCGTCCCGCTGCTGGGCAAAACCGTCGGGTTCGGCTCGCCAGCCGCGTCCTCGGCCGCCGCCACGCCGTCGTCGGTCGCGCCGGCGTCCTCGGGCAGACCGGTTGGCGTGGGGGGGGAGCCATCGGGCGTGGGATTGGTGGGATCGATCGGCGGCCCGGGGGCGGAGGCCGAGGCGGCGCTCTGCGTGAAGACGATCTTCCCCCGCAAAGCGCTCATCGGACGAGACGGACGCGGCGCGGCGGGGTGAGAAGATCCGGCTTCCAACCCTGTCTGCGGGTCTGGCGGGCTTGCGTGTTGCGTGGCGGCCGCAGGATTTGGGGGTGGCGAACTGACCAGCAGCAGTCCCGGCGCCAGCAGGATCAGCAGCACCAGGTCGAGATTGCGCATGCTCCACACGCGATTGAACTTGAAGTAGAGCGCAATCGTCAGCAGCGACGAGAGATAAACCCACGTCGCGGGATGCAAGCGATGATAGAACGATAGGATTTCGCTCATGCCCTGCGAAAGGTCTCGCCCGTTGCCAGAGGATTCCTGGCGAATCGCTCCATCCGTGTCGTCTTTCCGCCACCGCCCATCTTGTTAGCGTAAACCCGCCGCCGAGCTTTGCCTAGGCGGTTTCGGCCGCAATGGCGGGCTCTGTTAAGAAATCGCGGCGGGCGCCGGTGGGAAAACAGCGTGTAGGTAAGATATAGCGAAAATCCGGGCGGTTCCCTCGGCGGCGCCGGAGGCTACGGCCAGGCGATAACGTCCATTCCAAACGTCTCGGCCACGGCCCGGTTGATGACCTCGCCCGCGTGGATGTTTACCGCGGAGGCGATTTCGGGGGATTGCGTTGCAGCTCCTTCGATGCCCGCCGCGGCGATCTTCATCGCCCAGGGGAGCGTCACGTTGCAAAGGGCGAAGGTGCTGGTGCGGCCGACGGCGCCGGGCATGTTCGTCACGCAGTAATGGACCACCTCGTCGATGATGTAGGTGGGATCGCTGTGCGTGGTGGGCCGGCTCGTCTCGAAACAGCCCCCCTGGTCGATGGCGACGTCGATCATTACGCTGCCGGCTTTCATTCGCTTAAGATCCTCCGCCCGCACAAGCTGTGGGGCCTTGGCGCCGGGGATGAGCACGGCACCGACAACGAGATCGGCCAGTTCCAGTTCGGCCAGAATGGTATGGCGGTCGCTGTAGAGGACGTTGACGTTGGCGGGCATGATGTCGTCGAGGTAGCGGAGGCGGTCCATGTTGATGTCGAGCACCGCCACGTCCGCCTGGAAGCCGGCCGCGATCTTGGCGGCGTTGGCGCCGACCACGCCGCCGCCGAGGATCGTGATATGGGCCGGCGACACGCCCGGCACGCCGCCGAGGAGGATGCCCCGCCCCATTTGCGGCCGCTCGAGATACTTCGCCCCCTCCTGAATGCTCATCCGCCCGGCGACTTCGCTCATCGGCGTTAAGAGCGGCAGGTGGCCGCGAGTGTCTCGGAGCGTTTCGTACGCCACGCAGGTGACCCCGCTGGCCAGCATCGCCTCCGTGAGTTCGCGGCTCGATGCGAAATGGAAATAGGTGAAGACGATCTGTCCCGTTTTGAGCCGAGCATATTCCTCTGGCTGCGGCTCCTTCACCTTGAGGATCAACTCCGCTTGGGAGAAAATTTCGTCTACGGTGGTGATCTCGGCGCCGGCGGCGGCGTACTCGATGTTCGTTAATCCCGAGCCTTCGCCCGCGGATGCTTGGACGAGAACCGTGTGCCCGACCCGAGTGAGTTCCTCGGCCCCTACCGGCAAAAGCGCCACACGATATTCGTCGTTTTTGATCTCTTTGGGGACGCCGATGATCATGGGGGGCGAAGTGTGAGGCGTTGTGTTGGGCCCGTGGCGGAAGCCACGGGACGAGTGGCGAGAGACGCCGATTTTGTTCACGGCGTCCCGAGCCCGCCGGCCGGGGCTATTACGGATCGCCTAAAGCTTACCGCTTATGGCCAACAACCAACAACCAACAACCATGCCCGTGCAGTTCCAGTTCATTTTCGGCTTCGGCTACCTCGGCTCGCGCGTGGGTCGGCGGTGGCTGGCCAATGGCGATTGGGTATGGGTGGTGACGCGGTCGCAAGAGAAGGCTCGGCGGCTGGCCGACGAAGGGTTTCGTCCGATAGTCGCTGACCTGATGGACGGCGCCGGTTTGCGAGCCGCGTTGGACGAAGGAAACGTCGTTCCGCCCGTCTGGCGGAACGTGCTTTTCGCCGTCGGGCACGACCGCGGCTCGGGCCATTCGATCCGCGACCTCTACGTGCAGGGACTGAAAAACGCGCTGGATGTATTGCCGCTGCCGTGGACGGGGCGATTCCTCTACATCAGTTCGACCGGCGTGTACGGGCAGACGGGCGGCGAGATGGTTGATGAAAACTCGCCAGCCGAGCCGACTCGCGAAGGCGGCAGGGCGTGCCTGGAAGCGGAACAGTCGCTCACGGCCAGCGAGATCGCCCCTCGCACCGTCATTCTGCGGATGGCCGGCCTGTACGGTCCCGGCCGCATTCCGCGCCGGCAGGAAGTCGAACGCGGGCTGCCGCTGGGCGTGGCGCCCAATAGCTGCGTGAATCTCATTCAAATGGACGACGCCGCCACCGTCGTGCTGGCGACGGCCGCGGCCGAGCATCCGTCGCGGCTGTACGTGGTGAGTGACGATCAGCCGGCTCGCCGCGGCGAATTCTATGGGGAAATGGCCCGGTTGCTCGGCGCCCCCGAGCCGCAGTTCACGCTGCCGGACCAAGGCTCCCACGTCGCCCGCCGCAGCCGAAGCGACAAGCGGATTCACAGCGACAAGATGAAGCGGGAACTCGGTGTGCGGCTGGCGTTTCCGACCTTTCGCGAAGGGCTGGCGGATGCGGTTTCGCGGGACCATCGTTCGTCCTAGTGCCGCAAATCGCAATTGAGGTTGCACCAGGAGTTTTTTGCCTGATTTCGCGGGTCTCTCACTTCCCCAATCTGTACGGATTGCTGAGGTTCTCTTGGCTTGAAATGACGCCTACCTCCTGAGTAACGACCGCGTTTCTGAAGTCCCGGTCTTCACAACAGGAAGGCGATGTCTGGCAAGGCTGCCAAGGTGGTGTGTACGGAAACGCAACAGGGCATTCTCCAGCAGATCAGCCGTTCGGCAACGGCGCCGCAGCGACTGGCGCAACGGGCTCGCGTCGTTCTAATGGCCCGCGCGGGAGCGCTCAACGTAGCGATTGCGAAAGAAATCGGACTGGCGCGAAAACAGGTTGGCGCTCGCCCTGGTGGGCTAACAACTGCGAGTTGCGGCACTAGATTCCACGTTTCTGAACGGGACCGCCACTTGCAGCGCGTCAACCGCGTTCTCCGGATTTTTGACACGGCGTTCGGGCGTGGATATACACGTCAGGTCCAAGGGTTTGAACCCGTAAGTGGGCGAGTTCCATCGTCTGTGCCATCTCCGCGGTTCCCCGGCCCGCGATGGGCGTGGCCGCCACGGCGCCGCCGATCAGACGCGGGGCGATGAATGCGTGGACTTCGTCGATCTGCCCCGCGTCGAAGAGGGCGCCGAGGAGCCCGCCACCCCCCTCGACCAACACGTTGGTCATGCTGAGACGTCCGAGTTCGTCCAGGCCGGCGAGCAGTTGCTCCGTCTTGTCGGCGCCTTCGCAGCCGAGCACCTCGCAGCCGGTTTGCCGCAGGGCCGCCACACGATCTTGCTCCGCCATCGGGCCGGTAAGAAGGAGTGTCGGCGTTTCTCCCGCGGTCCGGCAGAGTTGGCTTGCGGGCGAAAGCGCTGCGGCCGGATCGAACACCACCCGCGTGGCCACGCGCGGCCCCGGCGGACGGGCGGTCAGAAGTGGATCGTCGAGTGCGGCGGTCCGCGAGCCGATCATGATCGCGTCCATTCGTCCCCGCAGCCGATGGACGACGGCTCGGGCCTGCTCGCCGGAGATCCAGCGGCTTTCGCCCGTGTGCGTGGCGATTTTTCCGTCGAGTGTCATCGCCCACTTGGCGATGATCCAGGGCCGCCCGGTTTGGACGCGCTTGAAGTAGGGGGCGTTGAGTTCGCGAGCCTCGTCGGCCAAGAGGCCAACCTCCACGCGGACGCCCGCCCCGGTCAGTTCCGCGACGCCGCCCCCGGCGACCTTGGGGAAGGGGTCCAGATTGGCGATCACCACCCGTTGCACGCCGGCGGTGAGCAGCGCGTCGGTGCAGGGCGGTGTCTTGCCGTGGTGGCAGCACGGCTCGAGCGTGACGTAGGCGGTCGAACCGTGGGGCGACCGCTCGCAGTTGGCGAGGGCCTCGGCTTCCGCATGGGGCCCGCCGAAGAGCCGATGGAACCCCTCGGCAATGGCGCCGCCCGTCGCGGAGACGAGCACACATCCGACCATCGGATTGGGCTCGACAAACCCTTCCCCCCCGCGGGCCAGTTCGATGGCCCGCGCCATGTGCCGCCGGTCGGCGTCATCAAAGACCGAAAAAGGCGTGGCCAATGAAGTCATGGGCAAAGACCGAAAGTCACGCTCATCGTTTAACCCCGAGCCGCAGGCGACGGAAGCGACGCGGGCCCTGGGACAACCCCCAACGACCACATCGCCAGAAACACCGCCAAGAACGTCAACCCCGCAATCGCCACGATCGCCAGCGGCCGAAACAACCGCGTGTACATCAGCAGCAGCTTGATATCCAGCATCGGCCCCAACACCATAAACGCCAGTTGTGAGGCCAACGGCACGCCGATCGATTGGAACGAAGCGGCCACAAATGCGTCGGCTTCGCTGCACAAATTCAGGAGCATGGCAAGCAGCATCATAAGAAAGATCGACGAAGCGGTCGCGGAACCGCTCTCGGTCGTAAAAACTTCTTGCGGAATGAGTTGTTGCAGAAGCGCCGCGAAGAAGGCGCCGACGACCAGAAACCGTGCGACGTCAAAAAAGTCCAACGATGCGTGCTGCAACGCATGCGCGGCCTTGCCAAAAAACCCGTGATGATGGTAATGATGCGCAAACCCGTGATCTTTATCATGAGCGTGACCGCCATCCCCCTCTCCCTCTGGGAGAGGGGTTAGGGGTGAGGGTGAAGCGTCCCGCTGTCTTCCACCAGGGGAACCGCCCGGACTGCCGCCCCCCGTCAATGACGCCTCATCCGCAATCGCCTGCCTCCGCGAAAAGAACATCCCCACCAGCATCCCCACAATCACCGCCACGCCGTATCCGTAGCCGAGTCGGGCCAGCACGATGTTCCAGTCGTAGTTGTACGCAACGGCGGTCGAGGCCGTGACGAGCGGATTGACAATGGGCCCCGCCAGCAAAAATGCGATGCCTGCCTCCAGCGGCGCCCCCTTCCTGAGCAGCCGCCGCACGACGACCACCACCGCACACTCGCACACGGGAAAGACCAGCCCCAAGCCCCCGGCGATGAGCACCGAGTACCACCGCCGCGCCGGCAAAAGCGCGACGACCCGCTCCCGCGGCACAAATACTTCCACAAACCCGCTGACCAACGCCCCGATGAGCATAAAGGGCAGGGCTTCGAGCGTGATCGCCAGGAAGGTGGTCACCAGCGTCTGCGTGGCGCCCTGTCCAACGGAAAGCAATACCGCCCCCACCGCAAACCCGATGAAGAGCCACTGCCACGCGATCGAAAAATCGTGGGCGGCGTCAGTGGATCGGTCACGCTCAGGCACGAAAGCAATTCCTTCAGTATCGGCAGGATCACTCGGCCGTCGTCGCTGGCCCGCTCGTCGTCTTGATCTTCCCCACTACCACCGCCGCCAGGTAGACCAGGCCGGCGGCGATGACGATGGCCGGTTCCGGGGGAACGCCGCGGCCGCCGATGGTCAGGTCGTACACCGCCATGCGCGGCAGCGTGGTGAGGGCCGCGCACAGCAGCACGCAACCGAGCATCACGCCGCTCATGCGACTGGCCTGGCGCGAGACGGCCGCGGCGGGCAGGCACAGCAGGGCAATCACCAGGATCAGCCCCACCACGCTTACCAGCGTAATCACGGTCAGGGCCACCAGGCACAACAGCAGAATGTCCATCGCCAGCACGTTCACGCCTTGCAGCTCCGACTGCTGCCGGTCGAGGCAGATCGACATGAACCGTTTGTGGCAAATGAGGGTGACCGTAAGCGTGACGGCCGCGATGGCCGCCAGCATGACCAGTTGCTGCACGCTTACCAAGGAAATGGCACCGAAGAGATACCGCATCAAGTCTCCCTGGTAGCCCGGCGTAAGCTGCACGAGCAAGAGCCCGCCGGCCATGCCGACCGCCCAGACGGCGCCGATGAGGGTGTCCATCCGCTCTTTCACCCTCTCGTGCAAAATACCCAGCAACACCGCGGAGCCGACGGCCACAACGGTTGCCCCGGCCAGCGGCAACCAGGTGTACTGGTCTTGGGGAACGCCCAGCGTGGTCTTAACAAACAGCGCCGCTCCCACGCCGCCGACCGCCGTATGGGCGATCGCCCCGGCCAGAAACACGATCCGCCGCGTGACGACATACGGCCCGATCACCCCGCACGTTACACTCGCGAGAAGCCCGGCGGCCAGCCCCGTGAGGAGGAAGGGGTTGTCCGGGATGTCTTGGAGGAACCGGAACACGGGCTGCGGAAATCCTGAGCGCTGAATTTCAAGAAAGGCGAAACAAATTCGAATGATGGAAATCGACAGGACGTTTATCGGCGCATGGCCGGCTTTGGCTACGACGACAGCGACTGGAGCGAGAGCGAAATGCAATCGCTGGTCGGCGAACACGTTTGAAATACTGGATTTCCAGGAGCGATGAGCGCCGTGGATGAATGCCTGAAGAAGGCGCTGTCACTTTAAGTCCGTTCGCCTGACCCGGCTTCCGTCTCGGCGGCTTCCTCGGATCCGGGCAGGTCCTCGGCGGGAATTTCTTCCTCGGTCATTTCGGGTTGGGCAGCGTCGCCTGGGGGTTCCGCCGGGGAATCGTCGGTTTCCGGTTCCCCGGGTTCGCCGGCGCCGGGCGCGTCTGTCGTGTCGGCGCCTTCCTTCACACCGTCCCCGGCGTTCTCTTCGTCCGAGTCGCCCTTGCCTTCTTCCGGCTCTTTGGGTTGGACGAGTTCCGCGCGGGTCAGGCGGAGTTCTTCCAGGTTTTTCGCGGAGATGACGTAGAACCAATCGCGGAAGCGGGCGTTGAGCTGCGTCACCTTTTTCTTGGCTTCTTCGAGTCGCTCTTCGTGTTCCTTCTTTTCGCGCTCATACTGCTTGAGGTCCTCTTCGTACTGCTCAAGCGCGTCGCGGTACTCCTCCATTTGCTCGGCGTACTGTTCCGCCGGCGAACGTTCTTCTTCGTCGCCCTCGCCGTTCGCTTCATCCCCTTCCGGCACGAACGGGGTGCGGGGGAGCGGGGCGTCGGGATCGACCTGGGGCGACTCGGCGCCGGGCGGTTCCACATCTTCGTCGGCGGGATTTTCGCCCACGTCCGCTACGTCGCCATCCGCGTTGGTCACCTCCGTGTCCGTCGCGTCAGCGTCGTCCGTGGCTACGAACATGAACTTGCCGGGGGCGGCAAGACCGACGCCGTCGCCGGCGCTGCCTTCTTCTTCCTCGTCACCACCGTCTTCGGTCGAATCGGCCGGCTGCTTCTCGGTGTCGGCGCCCGGCGTGTCATCGCTGACGGCGTCGCCGGTCTCGCCGGCGGGCGGTTCCACTTCCGCCGGCTTCTCCGGTTCCAGCGGCCTGGTCGGCTTGACCGGCTCGTCGGTCACGAGCGACTCGTCAAACGTCACACGGACGAGCAGGTAGCGGTTCTTCTGCGTCTCTGCGTCCGATTCCTGGGCGTCGGCCGACGCATTGGTCCCGCTGCCGTTCTTGCCCTGCTCCTTGTTCTTGATCTCCAAACCGGCGGTGTCACCCAGAAAAACGTTGCCGAAGTAGAGGTGATAGACCACGCCGTTGTCCGCTGCGGCGGTGACCTCGCCCTTGTCGGCGAACAGCCGTGGCGGATCGTTTTCGGACTCGCCGGGCATGACGTAAAAACCCTTATCGTCAAGGTCCAACTGAACCTGGCGGATTGCGCTTTCCGCGGCGGCCCGGTCCCGCAGCACCGATTTCGGCAGATTCACCGACAGGTCGGCGGTGAGGACCGTTTGCCCGTCAAGCTTGAACTTGGGCCGCACGCCGACGATTTCCAGGTCGTCGAGGGCGGAGACCAATTGGTCGATCGGCTCTTGTTCGAGCTTTTCGGTCTCGGGGTCGATGCCCTCCAACTCCCAGTCGCTCCACGACTGCTCGCGGGTAAGGATCAGTTCCTCGGTCTGCTTCACCGTCGGGACTTCCTGCACGATGATTTGCGGGCCGAGACGGAATTCCTTCTCCTGCATTTCGATTTCGTAATTCTTGAAGACGAGCTTCCGCAGGCTGGAGGCTTCCACCTGTAGCAGGTCCGGCTCGATCCAGTCGGCGAACCGGGTCGAGATCTTTTCCGGCTGAACCTCGGCAAGGAACGTTTCCGGGGCGCCGGGCAAGCGGACATAATAGAGTGGGCCTTGTTCCCGTTCGCCGCGAACCTCGCGGAGCTGCTCGTCCACGATGTCGGCGTCCTCGGCTTCGTTGCCAATGACGAAATCGGCGAGGACTTCGTCGTCTTTGCCGAGGGCAATGCGGAAGCCGATCTCGTCCTCTTCGGCGGAGTCGGCCTCTTCGGAGAGCGGATCGACCACGCCGTACTGCTCGTGCCGGTCCGGCCGGCGGCCTTTCAGCGCCAGCCGCGAGAGCCCCACCACACAGGCCGAGGTCTTGGCCAACCGCTCGCGGGCCTCGGCGGGGTAGTCATACGCGGTGGGAATGACCCACACGCCGTCCTTCTTCTCGACGCGGAACTTCTTTGGCTCCTTCTTCTCGAAGTCGTAGACGGCGACCTCGAGGTAGTTCGCCTCGCGGGGATCGACGAAGTCGGGGTAGAAGGGCTTGCCGATCAGGGCGTAGTCGTCCGACTCCGCCGGCCGCGACGCGACATAGACAAGCGTCGCCGCCATCATCGAGGCCACGGCGATCGCTGCGAAAACGATGGTCTTTTGCCAGTCAGACATAACGGTTCCCTGAAGGTTAACGTCGGAAGCAGGAAGGCGGAAGGCAAAACGCCAAATCCACTTCCTACTTCCTACTTCCTACTTCACCCGTCTCGCTCCTGTCGCCTGCGCCCGTTCGTTGGTGAACCGCGTGATGAGCACGGCGACGCCCAAGAGCAGGGCCGGCAACGGCGGCAGGATGACGGCCCAGAAGCGGATCCAGTTCTCTTCCGCCTCGATCTTGGCCTGTTCCTGGGCCTTGATCTCGGCGATCTTTTTTTCCAGCTTGCGCTCGAGCTCGCGGCGTTTCACGTCGAACCGCCGCTGCTCCGACTCGGCCGACATCACGGTCATTTGCAGTTTCTGCACGATGCCGAGCTTTTCGTCCCGTTCGATCTTCTCGGCGGCCTGCTCCAGCCGCTCTTGGGCCTTCTCGAGTTCGTCCCGCATGGCCGCTTCCGCCTTTTGCTGCTGCCCGGCCCGTTCGGCGCGGAACTGGTCGACCTGCTCCTGAATGGCGGTCAGGGTCCGCGGGCGGGGGCGACGGTTGCGGAGCTTGACGAAGGTCGGCTCGCCGGCGAGCGTCTCGATGGAGTTGAACAGAAAGGTGAGATTGTCGAGCTTCCGCGGCAACGCCTCCTGCTGCTCGTACAGCACGTCCGAGACGAAATCGTAATCGGCGACGAAGATGACGTTGATTCCGTCGTGGCGAGGCTGGAACCGCCCTTTCTCCTTCTTGCCCTTCTCGGCGCCCTCGTCGGCGTCCTCATCCGCGCCGGCTTCCTCAAATCCGATTTCGAGTTCCTTGGTGTAGCCGCCGGAGGTGATATGGGCCGCCACGGTCTCCACGCCTTCGTCGATGCTCTGCAGCAACCGGGGATTGAGCCGAATCAGCGGTTGGCCCGTGGAAGGCGTGACCCTCGGCTGGTTTTCCGAGTCTTCGTCGCCGCCGAAGAGGTCCGGCGGCGGCGCATCGTCGCCATCGGTCCTTTCGAAACGCTTCTGGTTCAGCCGCACCACTTCGTGCCAGGTGAGCGGCTTGCCGGCGTTCGTTTCCGCAATCGTAAGGTTGATCCAGGAGACGGGCCCGGCCTTATCGCTGGTTCGCAGAAGCGGCGTGAAGGTTGTCTCGGACTCGTCCCGCTGGCGGATGCCGCCGGCGTAGAAGAAAAGCATCTCCGAGAGGCCCGCCGTGATCGGGCTTTCCTCGCTGAACGATTCCGTCCCGCTCTCGTCGCTCAAGAAGAGCAGGGCGTTGTCCTGCGGTCCGTAGTGCTCGGGCCAGGCGGAGCCGAGATATTCCGGCCACACCGGCGTGACGTCCCGGTGGGGATTGACCACGTCGAACACCACCCGGCCGGTATTCCACTCGATGCCGAGGGCCCTCTGCAATCCGGTGGCGCGGCCGCGGTCGGCTTTCGGCTTGAAGCGGGGTCGGGACTCGGGGTGGCTGCGGTACATGCTTTCCATCATTTGCCGCTGGAACTGGGGCGGCATCCGTTGCATCTGCATCATCATGTCGGGCGGCAGCGGCGGGACCTCCGCCTGCTCGACGGCCACCAGGGGGCTGAGCGGCGAGTCGGGCGTGGGCCGCGGCTGCCACGGCGCCCCCACCACGCCGACGTCGGCGGGGCGGTGGTAAACAAAGGGATAGAACGGCAGCGGATCCGCGAGGATCAGCGCCGGATGCCCCGCCTGAAGATACGCGATCAGCGCCGCCTGGCCTTCGTCGGTGAGCGTCTCGGGAGCGGCGACGATGAGGACGTCCGGGGCCTCGGGGCGATCTTCTTCTTCTTCTTCTTCTTCCTCTTCTTCGTCGTCGCCCTCGTCGGCGTCGGAATCTTCGGCGTCTTCACCCGCGTCCGCTTCGTCACCCTTTTTGTCGGCGGCGTCCGAATCTTCCTTGTCGGCTTTGGCTTCCTCGAGCGAGGCGACGATCTCTTCAACGTCTTCTATCGTGTAATCCTTCAGCGTGTACTGCTCGGCAAGCCGTTCCAGCGTCTTGTCAAAAATCCATGAGATGCGGCGTCCGTCGAGCCGGAAGTCGCCGAAGCGGGCGTCGGTCGTCAGCATCCCCACGGTCAGGCGGTCCTTGCGGGCGGTGACGGTGCCGAGGGACCGCGTCAACTCGTACTCCATCGCCGTCTCGCCGTCGATGAAGGGAATGGTGACCTCGCCGAGGTTGCTGGTCACCACGGCGCCCATGTACACGTCTTCCTTGACCGTTTTGCCGTCCACCTCCGACTCGTGCGGCACGCCTTCGATGCCGAGCGCCTCGGCCTCGCGGGCTTCTTCGCTGTTGGGCTTGACCTCGATGAGCCGCACGTTTTCCCCGCCGCCCAAGAGCCGCTCGTATTGCCGCAACAGGCCGATGTACTGTTTTTTGGCGTGAACGAATTCGCGGGGTATATCGGCGCTGACGAAGGCCTGGATGCTGATGTTGCGGCCTTTTTCATTCGCTTCTTTGACGGTTTCCCGCGTTGTCTTCGAGAGCGTGTAAAGGCGTTCGCCGGTCAAATCGAACCGGGCGGGATAATGCGCGCTGGTCTGTTCCGCCACGTAGCCCAGGCTGATGAGCGTGGCCGCGATGCTGAGGGTGCGGACGGCGTATTGCACGCCCATCGCATTTTCCACGTCGCTGGCCCAGTGCCGCTTCGTGATGAAGACGACATTCAAGTACAGCATCAGCCCGGCCAGCGCCGCAAAGTAAAAAACGCCCGTCAGCGGGATAATGCCAAACGTGAAATCGCGGAGATGCCGCTCGATGGTAAGCCCGCTGAAGGGAACCGTGATCTCGAACCACAAGAAGGAATACGTCTCCGGCAGGTAACGGCCGAAAACGGGCACGGCGCAGAACAGGGCGCCGAGGACGAACGCCACCGTCGCGCTGCTGGTCAGGACCGAGGCGAACATCCCAACGGTCAACAGCGCGGCGCCGGCCAGCCAGTAACCGACGTACGTGGCAAAGATGACGCCCCAGTCGGGATCGCCGACCCACGCCAACACGAAAAGCTGCGTGAGCGAAAACGCCAGCGTCACCGTGTAAACCGCCAGCACCGCCAGATACTTGCCCAGCAGCACTTCCAGGTCGGAAGCGGGCAGGGTGAAGAGCAGCTCCTCGGTTCCGGTCTTCCGCTCGTCCGACCAAACGCCCATCGTGATCGCCGGGGCCAGAAACAACAGAAGCAGCGGAAAGGCCCCGCTGAGCTGATCGAGATTGGCCAGGTTGTTGGCGAAGAACCGGGCGTTGAAGGCGGTCAAGGCCGCCACGAAGACAAACGCCACGATGAACAAATAACCGAGCACCCCGGCGAAATAGCTGTGCAGGTTTCGCTGGAAGACGGCGCTGATGGTGTGGAAGCGCATTGTGATTCCTCAAGGACCGCTGATTCGACCCGCTCGTCGCAAATCCTAAATTCTAAATCCTAAATCCTAAACGAATTCGAAATGCTAAGGTTCGAAATTCAAAACTTCCGCGACCGGCCCTCGCTTCCGCGTCGGGCTCCGCTTTCATACTGCATACTGCATACTTCATGCTTCCCACAGCTCACGCCACGACTGCCGCCTGCGTCGTCGTCATTTCTCTAAAGCGGCGTTCCATTTCTTCGCGGTGGCCGAGGTCGTCGACCGAGCCGTCGAACACCAGCCGGCCTTCATCGATCACGATGACCCGCGAGCACACCGCCTCGACTTCCTGCAAAATGTGGGTGGAAAGTAAAATGGTCTTGCTTTGGCCGAGTTCCCGAATCAACCCCCGGGCGATGTGCAGTTGGTTGGGGTCGAGCCCGCTGGTCGGCTCGTCGAGGATCAATACGTCGGGGTCGTGCAGGAGGGCCTGGGCCATCCCCACGCGCTGGCGGTATCCGCGGGAGAGCTTGCCGATTTGCTTCTGCCACACGCTTTGCAGCGCGCACTTGTCGGCTACGTAATCGAGCCGCTCGCGGAGGCGGCCGCCCTCCATTCCCCGGGCCTTGCCCGCGTACTTCAGCAGGCCCAGAGGCGTCATCTCGTTGTACAGCGGGCCGTTTTCGGGGAGGTAGCCGAGCCGCTCAGCGGCCGCGATCCGCTCCTCCCGCATGGAAAGCCCCGCGATGCGGGCCTCGCCGTGGGTGGGCGCCAGAAAGCCGGTGAGCAGCTTCATCGTGGTGCTTTTGCCGGCGCCGTTGGGGCCGAGAAAAGCCGCCACCTGCCCGACCGGCACGCTAAACGTGACGTCCTCGCACGCGATGAAGTTACCGAAATGCTTGCTCAGGCCGTCGGCTTCGATCATCAGCCGACCGCCGGGATTGGTTTGCGCCACGGAAGAAGCCGCTGGCGCCGCGTGATCTGCCATCTTCGCCCTTCGTCGCCGGTTGCTTGCTAAAGGTGGGGTACTCCTGCCACGCGAGCCGGTGGAGGTCCGTTCGCGCTTCGCAGGAAAGGGGAACGAATGGTTCCCGCCGAGTTCGTGACGCCGCGTGGGTGTGAGCTTTACACGTTCCCAGGCGGGACGGCGCCGACGGTCGCCGGGACAGGACCGGCCGCAAACGATGCGGCGGGACCGAATCGCAGCGGCTTGTTCCACACACAGAAACAGATTGTGAAAGGATCGCCCGCGGATTGTCAAGTGGCTTACCGGGGAGCTACGATGACTACAAAGCTCGACGCGCAAGCGACCTTGTATTCAGGGGGAACCGGCATGGCCGAAGCGGTTTGGTACTACGCGCAGGGCGAAAACGAGCATGGGCCGGTTACGGCGGCCCGCATCAAGGCGCTCGCCGACAAGAAAGAACTGAAGGACAGCGACCTCGTGTGGAAAGAGGGGATGCCCGATTGGCAATCCCTCGCTGAGGCCCGGATGGCCATCGCCGCCGAGGCCGGAAGAGCCGTTGCCCCGCCGGGGCCGAGGGCGGCCCGCGCCGTGGCCGGTGGCCGCGCCCAGCAAACGGCGCCTGCCGTCGGGCCAACGCCCGGGCCGGCGCCTCCCGGCCCGCCGGCCCCGCCGGGCGCCCCTCCCGCGGCGCCCACCAGCGGCGGGGCGCCCAGCTTGTTGGAAGCCCTCAAACCGATTTTCGAGCCGTTGGCCCTGGGCAAGTTCATCGGACAGTGGATGATCCTGTTCGGGCTGGCGCTGGTCCTCTTGGCCAAAGGCTGTGACGCCACCGCAACCAGCTACGCCGATTGGTATAACGCTCGCGTCGAAGCGACCCGGCTTTCCGTCGAGGAAAAGTTCGCCCAGGAAGAGGCTGAGTTGACCCGCGACATCGAGGACATCCTGGCGATCCCCGACGCCGACCGCACGAACAAGCAGTCGGTCGAACTCTCCAAACTCCGCGATCGCAGGGACGAATTGCAGGAGGAACGCGCTCAAGACCTTCGCAAACTCCAGGCGGAAAGACTTGTGGGCCAGGAATTCGACGCCCGCAGCGCCAACATCGCCGCCCGCCAGTGGCGGCTGTGGACGCAGCGTGTCTTCACCTTCGGCACGCTGGTCCTCGCGATCGGACTGCTGGCGGTCGGCTTCACCGGCTCGACGGGCCAACGGTGGATCTGCCTGATCATGCTCGCGGTGGTCCTGTTCAGCGTGTACGTCGGCGGCATGGCGTGGGCGGGCTCGCTGGCAAGGCTACCGGGTAGTGGGCTGTAGGCAAGTGCGGCGGGCGCTTGTGACCACGGCCCCTTGCGGGGATATAATGGACGTGGTTCCGCAACAACAAGGCCCAAACCGCGTACCCTCGTATTGGGGAGACTTCCCATGTCCACAACAATCGCCGCCCCGCCCCTCCAGACGCCCGCGCCGCGGTCTCCGCAAGCAGGACGGATTCCCCCGCTTCAACCAGGGGATCGGCTGACCCGCGATGAGTTCGAGCGGCGTTACTCGGCGATGCCTCACCTGAAAAAAGCGGAACTCATTGATGGAAGGGTCTATATGTTTCCCGTCTCCGACGATTACCACGGCAACGCCCATTTCGATTTGATTGACTGGCTGGGCGACTACCGCAAGGCGACGCCCGGGCTGCGGGGCTCGGACAACGCGACGGTCCGCCTCGATCTCGATAATGAACCCCAGCCGGACGTCTGCCTGCGGATTCTTCCATCCCACGGCGGGCAATCCCGCAATGAAGACACCTACATTGCAGGCCCTCCGGAACTGGTTGCCGAGGTCGCCGCCTCGTCGGTCAGTTACGATTTGCATGAAAAACTCAACGTCTATCGCAGAAACGGTGTGAAGGAATACATCGTGTGGCGGACGCAGGACCGGGAGATCGACTGGTTCATCCTGCGGGGTGGCGCCTACCAGCGGCTCATGCCGGGCGAGGACGGCATCTACCGCAGCGAGATGTTTCCGGGGCTTTGGCTCGACGCGGAGGCCTTGCTGGCGGGCCAGTGCCAGCGGGTGGGCGAAGTCGTGCAGATGGGCATCGCCAGCGAAGAGCACAAAGCGTTTGTCGCAAGGCTGAAGGCCGCCGGGGAGGCCCGGTCCTGACGCCGGTTCAAGCGTCTCTCGCCACGTTCTTTGGCGCCTTGCAACCGAGGCGTCCTCCGTTGAAGTAACGTTCGACCAACTTCCGCCTTCCGCCTTCCGCCTTCCGCCTTCGGTGTCCTTCCGGCAGGCGTGCATGAACGGAAGTGCGGCGTTTGGTATCGTTGGCTGTCTGTTTCACGAGCTTCCGTGGAGGGTGGCCGATGGGTGCGGGCGAGGTTTCGG